>ERZ773069.259-NODE-259-length-36818-cov-9.970051_pt1 | contig 36818 bp, 33 predicted proteins | sample MGYA00580619_ERZ773069 | MGnify/ENA primary metagenome ERZ773069 (study PRJEB29015, sample SAMEA2738007) | human oral metagenome | biome: human oral; feature: human-associated habitat; material: dental | place: China | collected 2108 ...
TATGTAAATAATCCGACTGTCATGGCAGAACTGGATAATTTTATTTCCATTAACAGCTGTATCTCCATGGACTTGTACGGACAAATTTGTTCCGAATCATCGGGCACACGACAAATCAGCGGTACCGGAGGACAACTCGACTTCGTAACCGGAGCCTACAGTGCTGCTCACGGCAAGGCATTCCTCGCCATGCCGTCCATGTATGTCGACAAAAAAGGTATCCGCCACTCCAATATATTTCCGCATTTTACGAGAGGCGATATTATTACGACTCCGCGCACGCAAGCTCCGTACATGGTTACGGAATACGGCATAGCCAGACTCGTCGGCTTACCTACCTGGGAGCGGGCCGAAAAAATAATCGGGTTGGCTCACCCCGACTTCCGCGAAGAGTTGATTCAAGCCGCTGAAAAGCAACAAATTTGGCGCAAAAGCAACAAACGATAATACAAAACGTCCTGTCAAATCAGATTTGACAGGACGTTTTTACATTTTTGTTACTTACTTTCAAAGAAGGCTTTATAGGCAAGATACGCACAGTACGCATCAGTCTTGGCAACCAATTCAAGCGGTGCGTGCATACTGAGCATGGCTACGCCGCAATCAACGACCTCACAACCCCAGTCGGCCATAATATAGGCAATCGTACCGCCGCCCCCCTGATCTACCTTACCGAGTTCCCCTGTTTGCCACGGAACACCGTTTGCATTGAAAATCCGGCGCACTTGTCCCAAAACCTCGGCATTCGCATCATTACTGCCGGCTTTACCGCGAGCTCCCGTATATTTACATAAGCAAATACCGTAACCCAAGCGTGCTGAATTATTTTCTTCGTAAGCTCCGGGAAACACGGGATCAAAAGCCGCGCACACATCGGCTGACAAAACCTTGCTATGGCGCAACATACGGCGAACAAATAATTCTTCCTTTTTCCCTTGTAAAGCCAATAGTTCCGCTACAAAATCCTGGAAATACGATGCTTGAACACCTGTATTCCCTACTGACCCGATTTCTTCTTTATCCGCAAAAAGAGCAATTTGGGTAAATTCTCCTGCCGTTGCATCTAAAATCCCCGCTAAATTGGCATATGAGCACACCCGATCGTCGTGTCCGTGTGCCATAATCATGGAGCGATCCAGTCCCACGTCACGGCTCTTTTGGGCCGGAACAATTTCCAGTTCCGCACTGGCAAAATCCTCTTCCTCAATGCCGTATTTATCTTTAAAAATCTGCAGTATTGCCGGTTTAACTTCCTCTTCTTCCCCGCAAAGCCCGACAACCGGCATGAGCATTTCACCTTCAATCGCTTCGCTTAACTTTTTTGACGCCTGGTCTTTTCCCAAATGCGGTAATAAATCATTAATGAAAAATACGGGATCGTCCGGGTTATCACCGATGGAGACTTCCGTCTTACGACCGTCCGTATTATATACAACTCCGATTAAACTTAAAGGCCGGCATACCCACTGGTATTTTAAAACCCCGCCATAATAATGGGTCTTAAAATAAACGATTTTATTTTTTTCGACAACCGGCATTACCTTTAAATCCAATCGCGGGCAATCTATATGAGAGCCGACGATCCTGGCTCCGTTTTCCAAGGGGCGTCTTCCAATGACTGCCAAAATAACGGACTTGTCCTTTTGATTCCAGTAAACCTTATCTCCCGCTTGCAAACTCGTATATGAGTCTATAGAACGAAATCCCGCACTCTCCGCCTGTCCGAGAATTTCTTTAGCTGCCAAGCGTTCCGTCCGTGCCGTATCAAGAAACTGACGATAATTTTTACAATATTCATCAACCTTTCTCCGTTCCTGCACATCAAATCTGGCCCATACGCTATGTTCTCTATCAAAAGTACAGTGTCCTTCTTGTGTAGATTTATTATTTCTTCTTAATTATTTCACTTGAAACATTCTCTTGAAAATGCTATACTGTAAGCAAAGGAAAAAGTATACATTTTTAGTCAAAAAATGTTTCTTCATGTAAATACTGTAAACCTGTAATAATCACTCAACTCTGCTTTTGCACGTTGAATGACTATTTCCCCGCAGTTGGCTGGCCTGCTTCTAAGGAGGAGATAGCTATGAAAGCCACAGGAATCGTCAGAAAAGTCGACGAACTCGGTCGTGTCGTCATACCGATCGAGCTGCGCCGCACGCTCGGCATCGCAGAGCGCGATGCCTTGGAGATCTACACCGATGAGGATCGCATCGTGCTGCGAAAGTACGAACCGACCTGCACGTGCATCTTCTGCGGCAGTGTAGACGACGTGTCGCTCTTCAAGGGGCGCAACGTCTGCAAAAAGTGCGCGAGAGATCTGCAGAAGGAAGCCGTATAGATTTTGCGCAAACATCCAGAAACCCGTCCATTCCCGCAAAGGGAGTGGGCGGGCTTTTTCATTCTTCCAGCAAGGTCTGATAAACGTCGCGACGACTTAAGTTCAGTCGCTTCGCTGCTTCGCGCATGGCTTCCTTTTTCGACCTGCCCTCTCGCATAAAGCGTGCGACGAGTTCCTGCGGCGTCTCCTGCGGTGTCGCCTCCTGTACCTCTCCATCTGCCGTACCCGCGACGATGAGGACAAACTCGCCGCGCGGCTCTTCTGCGCTGTAGTGCGCGAGCAAATCGGCGAGCGTACCGCGCCGAAACTCTTCGTAGCGCTTCGTAAGCTCACGCGCAGCTGCCGCAGGCCGCGCTCCGCCGAAAACAGCAACGAGCGCCTTGAGCGTATCCTTCAGATGGTGCGGCGCTTCGTAGAAGATGAGCGTTTCCCTTCGCGCGGCGACTTCGGCGAGAAGATCGCCGCGCTTCGCCGCCGTGCGCGGCAAAAAGCCCACAAAGGTGAAGCGCCGCGTGTCTAGCCCCGAACAGATGAGTGCCGAGAGTGCGGCGTTCGCACCGGGCAGGGGCGATACGGTGACTCCTGCGTCTATGGCCAGAGCAGCGAGGTGGCTGCCGGGATCAGCGATGCCGGGAAGCCCCGCATCGCTGACACAGACGAGGTCGTTTCCTGCGAGCAGGAATTCCACGAGGCGCGGTCCCTTCTCAAACTTGTTGTGCTCATGGTAGCTAAGGAGGCGCGTGTGGATGTCGTAACGTGCGAGAAGCTTGCGCGTGTGGCGCGTATCTTCGGCCGCAATCAACGGCACTTCCTTGAGAATCCGCACGGCACGCAGCGTCATGTCCTCAAGATTGCCGATGGGCGTCGCCGCGAGGTAGAGCGTGCCCTTTGCATGCCGAGCTTCCTTTGGCGGCGATCCCTGCGCCCCTTCCGTGCGCTCCATCTTACGCCTTGTCTCCCTTTTCTACGGCAATGACGTCCTCCCACGCTGCCACGAGTGTCTTGTGCGAGTCGAGCAGGATCGTCGCCGTGCGCCGCTGCGCATTGATGGAGATGACCTTTCCCTCTCCTTCCGCCGACGCGACGCGGCTTCCCTGCTTCGGCGGCTTCGGACGGCGCTTGGGGCAGCTCTTTTTGTAATCCGAGCACTCATATTTGAGGCAGCACATGAGCCTGCCGCAGATGCCCGAGATCTTCGTCGGATTCAAAGAGAGGTTCTGCTCCTTCGCCATGCGGATGGACACCGGCTCGAAGTCGCCGAGGAACATCGAGCAGCACAAAGGTCTGCCGCAGCAGCCCATGCCGCCCATGAGCTTCGCCTCGTCGCGCACGCCGATCTGCCGCAGCTCGATGCGCGTGCGGAACACGGAGGCCAGATCCTTGACGAGCTCGCGGAAGTCAATGCGCCCGTCCGCCGTGAAGTAGAAGATGATCTTATTCAAGTCGAACGTGCACTCGACATCGACGAGTTTCATCGGCAGGCCATGCAGCTTGATCTTCTTCTCGCAGACCTTGAACGCCTCTTTTTCCTTGCGATGGTTTTCCTCGACCTTGCGAAGATCCTGCTCCGTCGCCTTGCGCTGCACGGTCTTCAAGACTTGAGAGCCGTTTTCCTCCACCTCTCGCACCCCCAGGACGACGCGACCGCACTCCATGCCACGCACCGTCTCAACGATGACATCGTCGCCGAGTACGAGTTCGTATTTTCCCGGGCTGAAATAATAGATCTTGCCCGCTTTCTTGAAGCGGACGCCCACAATCGTCTGCAACCCCTTGCCTCCTTCATCTATTGAGAGCGCGGCTTTTCGCGCCCGGCGTCACCTTTCCGACTCCTGTGCATCCCGCAGGCGCATCAGCAGCCCTTCAAAGAGGAGCTGCACGCTTGCGTTGCTCCGAAGCCTCCCGAGGGTCTCGCGCACGAGAGCGAGACAGGCGAAGATGCGCGTCTCGGGAAAATCCGCGAGCGCATGAGCCAAAGCCCCGCGCTTTTCCTCATGGTAGAGCGTACCACGCCCCGAAAGGAGCGCGAGCATGTCACGAAGAAGGCGAGAGAGCGCGAGCAGCCATTCCTCAGCGCGATCGCGCGGCAATTTGCCAAGTTCTTCTGCCTTCGCCCAAAGGCTGAACATATCGAGCGCAGAAAGCGAAAAGAGCGTCTGTGCCGCATCCTCCATGAGCTGCAACCCACCCCCTTCGAGCAGGAGCAGTGCGTGACCAAGGCTGCCGTCCGCCGCCATGGCGAGAGAATGTGCCTTCCGGCTTTCCACGCCGCGCGCGAGGAGCGCCTCCTCAATTACCTCGGGAGAGAGCGCACCGAAATGCATGTCACGCACGCGCGATAAGATCGTCGGCAGAAGTGCCGTGCGCTTCGCCGTCACAAGCAGGAAGAAAACTGCGCCCTGCGGCTCTTCCAAAGTCTTCAAAAGGCTGTTCGCCGCTGCCTCGTTCATCGCGTCGACATCGTCCACAAGGACGACGAAGCATCCCGAGAGCAAGGGCTTTCGCGCGACCTTCTTCTCAATCTCACGCACGGCGTCGATGCGCAGGACGCGCACGCCCTTGCCGCGGCTTTCAGGCGCCGCCTCAACGTAATCGGAATGCGTACCTGCGAGGAAGGCGCGGCATGAAGGACAAACGCCGCAAGGCGCATCCTTCCTGCCGCACAGCAAAGCTGCGGCCAAGAGGTGCGCAACCTTTTTCTTGCCCACGCCGGAGATCCCCGAAAAGAGGAGCGCATGGGGCAGGCGACCGTCACGCAGCATGATCCGCAGCCTATGGATATTCCCTTCGTGCCCGAGGACGTCCTTCCAGGAAAGCGCCTCCTCCATCACATATAGAGGTCGACGAGCATACCGCGAATCGCATCGTGACTCGCCACGATGTCCAGGGCGTCCGTCTGACCCGTGCGAATCTTCTCTGCAAGTTCTTCGAGCTTCCGATCGATCTTACGCACCGTCGTGTAGACTTTCTGCCGTCCCATGCGATCCCATCCCGCCTGCACATGAAGCTGATACATGCGCCCGACCGCCTCGTCGACGAAATCCTTGACGAGATCGCGATACGCCTTGAGCTCATCGTACGTCGGCGTATTCGTAAGGCGTGCGCCCTGCTCGTCAATCTTCTTCAGGATCTCCTGCAGCTGGCGATCGGAAAACGCCGCATGCTGATCGGCGAGTTCCGTTCCGAAGTCCGCATCGCTGCGCACAGGTTCCTGCACAGCCACATCGCGCTCAAGTGTCTGCAGCGCAGATCGCTGCGAGCTTAAGGCATCTATCTTCATAAATTCACAAGCCACCTTCCGCCTGCAATTTTTGACTCTCCTTGAATTATAAAGGTTTTTTCATCTTCACGCAAGCAGAAGCCCCTAAAACGCCTTACGCATCGACTTCCAGCGATCGTGCAGCCAGAACCACTCCTCGGGATGCTCGCGGATGTGCTGCTCCAGAACGCGGTTGACCGTCTGCTCGGCCGTGCGGATGTCAGCGCGTTTGTCCTTTGTACGAGGCACCTCGACGGGCGCATAAAGGACGATCTTGTGCGTGCCGTCGGCCTTTCGCGTGATGTAGCCGGGGATGACGCCGATTCCTGCCGAACGTGCCATCGCAGCGGGTCCGGGCACGCAGTTCGTCGGCTTGCCAAAAAAATCGAGCACGATGCCATCGTGCCGATTCGTATCCTGATCGGCAAGAAGTCCGACGACCCAGCCTTCCTTCATCATGCGAAACATCTCGCGCACGTCGTTCTTATAGATGATGTGCATACCGACGAGCCGCCGATACTCGTTGATGAAGCGATCCATCGCCGCATCCCTCTGGCGCATGGCGACGCCGATGAGTGGAAATCCCGCCTGTGACAGCGCACCGCCCATAAGCTCCCAGTTGCCCGCATGTCCCGTGGCGATGACCGCGCCCTTGCCCTGGGCGAGGACTCCTTCGAGATGCTCTCTTCCCTCGATCTCGACGTAATCTGCCATATGGCGCACGATGACGGGAAAGCGCAGAACCTCGAAGAGCATGGGGCCGAAACGCACGGCACTCTCCTTGGCGATGCGCTCTGACTCCCGCTCATCCGTCCCCAGGCACATGGCTACCTGCGAGGCCGCGAGCTTCTTTCTGCGCGCGGGCAGAAAAGGCCAGAGGGCGAGCGCCAGAGCGCGTCCCAGACGATCGCAGAAGCGCCCGGGCAGAAGACAGACGACGCGGCTCAGAAAGCGCACGAGGTAGTACGTCATGCCTTCGCTTCCCTCTCTTTGAGCGCCTTTTCCAGCTGCTTGACCTTCTTGACGAGATCAGGCAGGCGCTTCATGGCCGCCTGCATGCGCAGCCATTCCTGATGGCTCTGCACGGGGAATCCCGCACAGAACACACCCTCGGGCATGTCGCCGATGATGCCCGAACGCGCTGCATAGACGGAATGTCCGCCGATGTGGATGTGTCCGACCGTGCCGACCTGTCCGCCGAAGGTCACATTCGGCCCTGTCGTCGTCGAGCCGGAGATGCCTGTCTGCGCGACGATGAGATTCCCCTCGCCGATCTTACAGTTATGCCCGATATGGACGAGATTGTCGATCTTTGTGCCGCGTCCGATGACGGTCGATCCCGTCGTAGCGCGGTCGATGCCGACATGCGAGCCAATCTCGACATCATCTTCGAGGACGACGTTGCCGACCTGAGGCACCTTCGTATGAACGCCGCCCGACGTCGTGAAGCCGAAGCCGTCGGAGCCGACGACCGAGTTCGCATGGAGCACGCAGCGCTTGCCGACGCGGCAGCGCTCGCGCACCGTGACGCTCGCGTAGAGGACGCTCTTCTCACCGATTTCAGCGTACTGCCCAACGTAGACGTGCGGGTAAATGACGGCGCCCGCAGCGATCTTCGCGTGCTCATCGACGACGGCAAAGGGAAGAATCGAGGCGCCCTCTTCCACCTCGGCGGTCTTCGCCACGAAAGCCTGCGGACTGACGCCCGCGGGAATCTGCAGCGGAGGCGTGAAAAGCTCCAAAAGCTTCGCAAAGGCGGCACGCGGCTCCTTCACATGGATGGCGGGCAGAGGAAATCCCTGCACATCTTCGGGCAAGAGGACGGCGGCCGCCTCAGATGCCTTGGCCTCCTCGATATGGGGCGGGGCGGCAAAGGTGATCTCCGTCCTGCCCGCCGCCTCGATGTTCGTCGCGCCCGTGACGACGATGTTTTCATCGCCTGCAAGCCGTCCTTCCAGGAAGTGAGCGATTTCCCCCAACGTCTTTTTCATCGTCATGTCCTCTCCCAGTCTCACTGAAGCGCTTTGATCACATCGTCCGTGATGTCCGTGCCGCCGAGATGGACGAGCTTCTGCTCATCCACGTTGAAGAGAACAGCATCCAACTTCTTCGTGCGTGCAATCTCGCCGACGGCCGTCTGCAGTTTGATCGTCTTCTGCTGGTCGTAAATGCTGCTCGTCTGCTGCATCTTGCCCATCGCCTGCTGCTGCGCCTTCTGCATCTCCTCGGGCGGCGCACCCTGCGCCTGCTTCTCCTTCAAATCCTCTTGCGCCTGCTTCTGCACTTCTTCCACTTTTGACTTCATCTCGGCATCAATATTCATGATGGCCGGCGCTTCCTTCTCGATGCGGCTTGGATCGACATAGCCGATCTCTGTCTTGCCGCAGCCTGCGGCGAGCGTCATGATGGCAAAGGCACCTGCGAGCATCGCCATGCGCTTCTTGTTCTGCTTCATGATTTTCCACTTCTTTCTAAGTATTTCCGGGCGCAAGCTCGGCAATCAATTCTTCTGTCAGATCGAGTGCGGCGGGAGCGACGACAGGAAAGCGAAGCGAGGGAGCGTCTGTCTCTTCTCGCCGCAGATCTGCAGCTTCATCCGTTTCCTTCGCAACGACGAGAGAAAGATGATGAAGGAGCGCGAGCTTCGCCGTCTTGCTCTCAATATCCTTGCGAATGTGCTCGCGAATGATGCGTACTTCCTCGCCCTTCGCCGCGAGCGCCGCTCTCTTGCGGCGCAGGATCTCGTCGATCTCGACGCCCTGCATCGCCTGCAGGAGCGCCTCGCTGTTGCGCCTTTCCGCTTCCGCCTTTTGGCGTGCGGCTTCTTCCTGTGCGCTTGCTGCGTCAGCCTTCTTCCTCTTTGCGTCGCGCGCGATGAGCGCGTCAAGATATTTTCGCTTCTCCTCGTCGCGGGCGGCAAAGAGCGCCCGTATGCGCTCGCCGCGCTCCTCGCGCAAAGCCTTGAGTTCGTCGAGCAGGCTTTTTACATCAGCCTCCGAAAGGAACATCGCCTCTCGGTTGTCAATCTTCATCTCGATGTTGACGATGCGATTCTGATAGGCGTCTTCTAGCGCCTTCTTTTCCTTGAGAAAGGCGTCCTTCGTGTCTTCCTCCCAGGCAGCGAGCGCCTTGCGGCGCTCACGCGCCTGCTCTTCCGCCGCGAGACGCTGCTGCTGCAGATTCTTCTCTTTCGCTGCAAGCTGGAACGGCTCATCTGCGAGCGCAGGCGGCTTCAAGGCACGGCGCGCACGGCTCAGTCGATCGATGTCGGCGGCGAGCGATGCATACTGCGCTTCAAGATCCGCCAGCTGCGCATACGCCTCATGCGCCTTCTCAGCTCGCGCCACATCGACGACGCCGATCCCGCCCTCTTCCTGCTTCGTTGGAGCGGCGGGCGGCGGCGCATCTCGAAAGAAAAAGAACGCGCCGCCAAGAGCCGCCAAGAACAGGACAGCAAGAGCACCGCAAATTTCCTTCCGGCGCTTTTCCCAAAAGCCGCCGCCCTGCGCCTTTTCCTGCGGCATCTCATCCACCTCCCGAAAAGCCCCTGCATTTAAAAGTACCGGGCAGGAAGCCCGCCCGGTACATCATGCGCTCGCGCGCGCATATCCGTATTTTCTTATTTGAACTTCTTCATGACATCGTCCGTGATGTCCTGACCGCCATAGACGACAGCGCTCTTGTCGATGACGACGGAAAGCCCCTTGGCTTCAGCGACCTGCTTGACGGCATCGTCGATCTTCTTCTGGATGCCCGAGATGAGATCCTGTTCCTTCTGCTGCAGCTCCATCTGCGCCTGCTGCATCGCCTTTGCCTTCTCCTCATCGCTCTTGTTTGCGTTGTCCGCCTCGAAGCGCATCTGCGCTTCCTGCATCGCCTTCTGCATCTCGTTCGAAGCCGAAGCGTAATCCGGATGGCTCATCATCACCTTGCGATAATCGACGACGCCGACGGACGAAGATGCTGCAGACGCCGTGCTCGTGCCGAGCTGCGAAAGGCCGAGAGCCACGACTGAGCCAATGAATACGAGCGCAAGCGCCACGCAAAAGATCTTGACCTGCGTCTTTTGAAGTTTTACCATTTCTTTGTCTCCTTTTCCCTTTTGAAGAACGCTGCATCGCGATCCTTCCTCAAATACCCAACGATAAACATTATAGCAAACTCTTTTGGGGGATTCAAGCCCAAGAGGGCGCGGACGCCCTTAAAAATCGCCAATCAGGCGCAGCCAGTTACCTGAAGAGTCCCACACGAGCTCGGCACGCAGAAAATCGTGCAGACGATAGCTGATTCCAGCCTCACCCGTATGATCGGCGCGGCGGTACTCCCAGCGCACTTCAACGCGCGGCAGGGGGTCTGTGCGCACCCCCGTCGTCCACGCATGTTCGCGCATATCGTAGCGAAGGCTCGCGAAGATTCCAGGAAAGACGCGTCTCTCGTAGGCCGCTTCCCAGCCCCAGTCAAAATTCTGCGGCAATACATCGGCCTGCACGAAGATTTCATCCGCTGCCGACAACATCGCTCCGGCATGGGCGCGAAACGTTATGTCATTGCCGTCGGCAGAACGTCTGCCAATATCGCTCCATCCTTCGAGGCGCAGGCGGTATCGCGAAGTATCGCTGCGACTCATAACCGAGGTCTGCTCACCTGCTGCAATCGTCGCATGTGTCTTTAAACCGAGCGTGCGGAACTCGCCTGATGTGTCGAGAACTTCTTCCATGCCCCGCGCAAATTCCTTCTCGTGACGAGCCACGAATGCAACGGGAACACCGAGCATCTCGTTCGCCTTCGCCTGCAAAACGCTGCGCTTTTCGAGCAGAGCGAAGTTCGCGATCGTATCTGAACGCATGGCGAGATCAATCGTGCGCACGACAGGCATCTTCGGATAAACCGTTAGCGTGACATGCGTCTTCCTTGCCGTCTCGACATCGAAGTCGGCGCGAAACTCGGGCAGATGCTCCGCCATGTAGGCGTTCAGACTCTCCTTCAGGACGCCGTTCGTCCAGTCGACAGCGGCCACTGGAAGCCCTTCGAGGCTTTGTCGAAACACCGTCTCGACACCTGCGAGATCTTCTTTTGCCATCTTCCCTATGACAGGCGAGACACCATCGACCACAACTTCGACCTCGACCGCCTCAACGCGATTCGCCCAAGGAGCAAGAGTCACACGGACGTACGTCTCCTCGCCAGGCTCAATGGCGACGTCCGTTACAGAATAGCCGACGAGTACCTTGTCGAATACCTCACGGATTGTCGCCTCGTCCGCCGCCCTGCGCCCTTCATACGAAGAAAGCGGTTTTCCCTCGATGATTTGTGAGGAAATGGCGGCGACGCTCTTTTCCATGCGCACCTTGACCGTGGGTGGCAAGGCCTCGCCGTCCGCTACAACTTCGGCATGAACCGCCGTGACCGTGCCCGAAGCAAAGGCGTGTCCACCACCCAGCCAAAGGAGCACGAGGACGAAGAGCGCGAGGAGCATCTGCGCCCTTGCCCTTCGCCCAAGCATCAGAAGGAACCGCCGACGCTGAAGTGCACGCGCCCGCCGTCCGAGCCACGTCCGTAGTCGAGGCGAATCGGGCCGATCGGCGTCTCAAGCTGCAGCCCCATGCCGACGCTGCCCTTGATCCTATTCGGCCAGCGATCATCGCTCCAAGCATTTCCCCAGTCGGTGAAGACGGCGCCCTGCACCTTCTTCACGATGGGGAAACGGTACTCGACCGTCGCGAGCAAAAGATGCGTGCCGCGGAACTGGTCGTCACGGTAGCCGCGCAGGGAGTCCTGTCCGCCGATCTTGTAGAGGTTCGATTCGGAAATCGAGCCGTGCGCGTAGCCGATCTGTCCGCGTACAGCGACGGTCTGCGCTCGGCCGACCTTGAAGAAGCGCTTGTCCTCTGCCGTGAACTTCTGGTAGTTGAAATCGCCGCCGAAGCCCGCAAACTCTGCTTCAAGGCTCATGCGTCCGCCAGATGTCGGATTGTAGATGTTGTCGCGTGTATCGTTCACGCGCGACAGCGTGACGCTGCGCGTCGTGCCGAAGTTCGCATCGCGCCACGCCTTCCATGCCGGCGTGCTGCGATCGCCCTGATTTCCGCTGCTCTTATGATTTTCATAGCTGTCCTTGCGATTGCGCAGCGTGATGAAGTTCGTCGCATATTCGTTGACGGGACGGCTCAAAGTGATCTCGCCGCCCGCGTACCTGCGCATGTACTCTTCCTCCAAGTTACCGTCCGTATCATAATCGTCATACTCGTAGGTGCGGTTGTAGATACGCAGAGAAGCCGCTGTCTCCTTGCTATCAAGCCAAGGACGGCGATAGGAGAAGACGAAGCCGTGCGCATCCGTATCATCGCCGCTCATCTCGTAGAGAAGACTCACGGCATCGCCCGTGCCGCGGAAATTCGTATCGCCAACATTGACCATGCCGACGAGGCCGTCCGATGAACTGTAGCCGGCACCAATGCCAAAGTTACCCGTGCGCTTTTCGACGACGTCCGCTTCAAGGACGACGGATCCCGACTCCTTCCCGGGATTGAGCTTCATGTTCACGTCCTCGAAGAAGCCGAGGTTGTAGATGCGCTGCATGCTGCGGCGAGCCTTCTTCACGTCGAACGGCTCACCGATCTTCAGGCGCATCTCGCGCAGGATGACGCGATCCTTCGTCTTCGTATTGCCCTTGACAGCGAATCCTTCGAGCTTTCCCTCATTGATCTTGAGCGTGAGGTCTCCCGCAGCATCAATATTCATGTCTTCGATCTTGGTGAGGATGAAGCCGTCTGCCCTGTACTTTTCCTGCACGGCAGAGACGTTCTTTTGCAGTTCGCGGCTGTTCAGCACCTTGCCCGGCTCAAGCGTGACGAGCTTTTCGAGATCTGCCGTCGTCTCAACCGTATTTCCCTCGATCTTCACGGAATGAAGCACGGGGTTTTCCAGGACATGATACGTAAGAACGACGCCCTCAGGCACATATTCCCACGACGGGTAGAGGTCGTAAAAATAGCCCGTATCGAAGATGGCGGAGCGGTCGCCCTGCGCCTTCTTCGCATCATACACATCACCTACGCGCTGCACGAGGGCAGCGCGCGCCGTCGCCATCGTATCCTTGCCCGCGCCGTCGATGACGATGTCGACGATGGTCTTGCCGTCGGCGATCTTCGCCTCCTCGTCAATCTTGCGCTCCTCGGGGCGCTTAGCCTCCCACGCCTCGACACGCGCATCCTTCAGCTGCGTCTTAGCGGCAGCGCTTTCAGCAGCAGTCTGCGCATCCACGCGCCGGATTTCTTCGGCGTCTGCAGCGGCGTTCTTCATCTCCTGATCGCCTTGCATCGTACCCACGACGGCGACGGCCGCAGAGGCATCTGCGGAAAAGCCGGCAAAGCCCGCAGCCAGTGCGACGGCCCCGGCGAGGATTCGCGTTCTCTTCATATCCAAGTTTTCAACCTCCTATGCTTCACATCCCCTTTATTGTACCATGAATGCCCACGAGGTCAAGGGGGACGCAAAGACTTAACAACAGACTCATCGAATTATAGGAAACATAAGAATCATTCGCGCAGCACACGCCCTGCAGCGACCATGAGCTCCTGCATGTCTTCGGTCGGCGGCGAAGCGGCAGAGGTCTGCTTCGGCTTCTCCATCTGCTGCTCCAAGGCAGGCTGCGGCTCCGGCTGCTCGGTAGACTGCGCCTGTTCTTGTGCCTGTACAATCGGGCTTTCCTGCACCCGAACAGGCATGACGGGCAGCTCGATCTCACGAGATTCCGAAAGATTCGCCGCAGATCCCATTCGTTCGGCGAGAGTCTCACTTCCCTTCTCCTCGTGAATCATCGTCCCCTGTCCGACGATCGGCGCAGGACTTTTCTCGGCAGGTGCCGCCGTCGGCTCTGCACTCCTCTGCAGGGCGACGCCGCCCAAGGCGAGGAGCACGGCGAGCGCCGGCGCTAAGAAACGTGCGAAGCGCTTCCCTTTGCGCGTCTCTCTCGCACGCTGCAGTTCCGCCTCCGCCAGCATGAGATTGAGTCCGCCTCGGACATCCTCTTCCTTCTCCAACGAGGATTCTGCACGCCCCAGCCAGTCCTTCGCCGCCTTGACGTGCGCACAAATCTTTTCCCTTTCCTCGGCCATCTTCCTCTCCCTCCTTCCCTAAAAGCGCATGAGGCGCGAGAGCATGCCGCGCACGCGGCGTATGCCGCTCTTCTGCAAGCGGTAGATGTGCGAGGCGCTGACGTCGAGCACATCGGCGATCTTCGGAATCGTCTCGCTCTTCAGGTACACGCTCTCGAGGACGACGCGCTCCTTCTGCGGCAGACGCGCGAGCGCCCGATGAAGCTCTCGCGTCATGAAGCCCAATTCCGCCTGCTCGGCAACGGAAGGCGTCGTATCGGGCAGAAGTTCCCAAGGCGCCCTGCCGTCGGCGCGGGGCGCATCCATGCAGGTGACATCGCGGCTGCCCTCTTTCTGCAGGAAATTCAGCATCCTGCCGCGTATGCGGTGGACGGCGAAGAGACTGAAGGCAACGCCGCGCTTCCAGTCGAAGTTTTCTGCCGCCTCGATGAGTCCGACCGTGCCTTCCTGTATGATGTCCATGATGCTCTCGCTCGTGCGCCACGGCAGCGCCGTCTTGAACACGAGCGGCTGGTACGACTCGATCAGGCGCTGCCTCGCCGCCCTCTCGCCGCGCTCCTTGAAGGCCTGCCACAAGGACTTTTCCTCCTCGGGCGCAAGGAGTTCGACCTTTTCGAGTTCCTGCAGATACTCCTCAAGTTTCATGACACTCCTCCTCCTCGCGCTTAGAACTTGATGCGCGCTTCGATGCCAACGACAGATTTCGCGTCCTCGTCGCGATTCCAATAGATGCTCATGCGGTCATTGAAGTCGTAGCGCACACCGAATTCGCGCACCTTGTTGCCGATGCCTTGCTTGTAGCGCAGCATGACCCTGTCGTTGATGTACTTGCCCACTTCCAGCGTATATTCGAGTCCGTGCGCCGTTTCACCCGGCTTCATGACGTCCTTATCCGTCGTCGTCACGTCCTCGCCCGCGATGCGGAATTCATCGAGGCCGAGCGCATTCTTCACGTTCGTCTCGAATTCGCCGAGAACCGTCATGGAAAGACCGAAGGTCAAAAGCGATGTGAGCGCTTGGGAGCTTTTCAGATCGGGCGTCTGAAAGGTCAGGAGGTTCACGATCTCCGTCTCGCTCATCTCAGGCATCGAACTGAGATGCGTTTCCATCGCCCCGATCGGGCCTTTCGAGTGCAGGAAGATGCGCACCTTGCCGACGTGCGCCTCCGCTTCGAGCGTGAGGCTCGGCAAGAACGAACCGATCTGGTTGAAGTACGCCTCGCCGTCGCGGATCGTAAAGCGCGTCTTGTTGTACGTGATCGTGCCGCGCTCGACGAGGATCGTGCCGGAAGGCTCGACGTGCTGCGTCGTGCCGCCGTAGCGGAAAGCACCCGAAAGACGCATGTCGTAGAGTGCGGGATCGTAGAAGCGCACGCGCTCGCCGAGCGTCACGCCGACATCCAAGATCATCTCGGGCAGTGTGCTCTCGGCATCGGGAAGGGATGGAATGGAAAGCGTCGCATGATGGATGCGGATGTCTCCTGTGAGTTTCGGCATCTTCTGTCCGAACATCTCACCCTCTTCGATGTGAAAGTCTGCCGTCAAGGGACCGTCATAGAAACTGCTGACGACAGAAAGCTCATCCGCCTTAAAATCGAGCGCATAATCGCGCCACCTGCCGCCGCCGAACGACGTCCTGCCTGCGATGCGGTAAGAGCCCGTGCCCATCTTGCCCGTGCAGTCCTCAAGCGTGATGCTGCTGCCAAAGAAGCGCAGCCGCGCCTTCATCTCCGTGACGGGCGTCGCGACGTCCTTGAACTTCAGCGCTCCGTCCGCGAGACTGACCTCACCCGCGAACTGCGGCCTTTCGAGCGTCCCTGTCACGCGCACCTTGCCCTTCGTCGGACCGATCGCCCACTCGACGGCGGGCGAGAGGATCGGCAGAAGCGAAAGATCGGCATCGTCGAGCGCGAGCGAAAGATCGATCTGCTCGGACGACGCAACCGTTTCATCGGCGGCCGCCGTCAGGCTTCTCACGGGAATCTTGCCCTTGGCGCTCGCGCTGTAGTCACGCTCGCCAAGTTTCTTCTTCACACGAAGCTGCTCGATGTTGATGACGCTGTCCTTGAGGCTCGCCAAGCCCGTCATATCGTCGAAGGTCGACGCGCCCACGCCGCCGTTTTTCACTTCGACGGAAGCGTTCGCCTGCGGGTTCTCCAGCGTGCCGCCGAACTGCACGGCGAGATCGATCGTGCCGCGCACGTCAGCGTCTGCCCCCGCCGCCTTCGCAACCATGCCGGCGGGGATACCGTTCGCAGCGAACTGCGCATCCATCACTGCACCGTCCAATGGAATGCGTCCCTTGGCGGCGAATACGCCGTCGCCCTGCCTGCCGTGCAGTTCATCGATCGTCACGACGTGGTCGGCGAGCTTGACGTCCAGCGCCATATCACGAATCTCGTAGCCTGCCGCCTTGCCCTCGACGACGACGGCGTCAAGCGCCGCCATGGGATTATCCAAAGTGCCCCCAAGGCGGATCGTGCCGTTCAGTCTTCCGTCGAGAATGTCATTCTTGAGGTTCGCAATCGCAAAGAGCGCGCGCACGTCACCGTTCTCGACGTTCAATATGCCGTCAAGCGCCTGCGTTTCGAGATTCGCCGTGCATTTCATCGCGTAGGCGCCGCCGTTCTGCTGGAAGCGGATATTCTCGGCGCGCAGCACATCTGCGCCATAGACGATCTCGCCGTGCACGGACTCGATCGCCTGTCCGTTGAGTCGAAGCGTCTTTGCATCGAGCACGCCGATGAATTCAGGCGATTGCAGCGTACCCGCGATATGCCCGGCAAACGTGCCGTGGCCGCTGACCGGATACGGCAGTCTGCTGCCGAAGCGGTCGAGGCTCACATCGTGCACATCGGCATAGAGGTCAAGCGCACCGTCGCGCGTGACCGTGCCGTTGAGGTCGACGTCGACGAGTGGGGAGAAGATATGGAAGTCCTGCAGGCGCACGACGCCGTTCTCCAGATAATAGTCGCCGTCCATGCCCGAGAGGATGTAGCCATTGTAGCTGCCGCGATAGAGATGGATGTAGCCGACTGCCGACGGATTGTCGAGCGTGCCCGTGAAGCGGATCGTATTGTCGACATTGCCCGTGATCGGCTGGTCGGGAGCGACGAGAGCCGCGATGTCCTCCATGCGCGCACCGATGGAATCGACGCGCAGGTCGATGCGTCTCTCGCCCGTAAGGCCGACGCTGCCCTCGGCGATCCACGTCTCCTTGCCCGCACGCTCCACGGAGAAGCGGTCAATGGCGATGCCGTCGGTGCTGCCGTGCACGGCGCCGTGGAATGCGTCGAAAGGCTGATGGAAGAGACTTCCCGCCGTTCCCTCGAAATCCGCCTCAATGGCAGGATTCGACGCGTCGCCGCGCACTGCGCCCGCGATGTCGAGCGTACCCGCTCCCTCGGCCTCTGGCACAAAGGCGTCGACGAGCGCCAGCGGCAATGCCGTACCGTAAAAGCGCAGGTCGAGCGCCGTGCCGCCCCGCACGTCACCCTCGACAACGAGCGTGCCGCCCGCCGCAAACGACGCATTGAGGTTATCGAAATGAAGAAGCTCCCCTTGCTTGAAGAACGATGCGGAAACCTTCTCGGCCGCAACGCCGCCGAAGGACGCGCCCTCGCCCGAAAAGGTGCCGTAAGCGAGAAGATCTGCCAAATCCGTCCCCTTGCCGCTCAATGCGATGTCCGCAGCGCACTTCCCCGTCAGGGAAAGACCGTCCACAGGCAGCACGGCGGCGATTTCCTCGCCCGAAAGCCCCTTCGCTTCGACGTGTGCGCTGTAGGAGCCGTCCGCCGTGCGGAGCATCCCCCCGCCCTCGAACGTGCCTCCCAAGGCTCCTGCCTCGCCGCTCGCCGTCAGAAGGCCGTCCTCGTAGTGCCCCTTTGCCTTCACCGCTGAAAGCGATGTGCCGTAGAGCGTCACGACCGGGGCTTCGCACTCTCCGTCAACCTTCCAGTCCTGCGGCGTGCCGTAAACGGAAGCGAGGACGCGCACCGGACCTTGGAAAGGGCTCTGCGCCAAGATTTTCGACGGATCAAAGGCCGCGGACTCGACGACGAAGTTGAAGCTCGGCACTTCCTCCTGCCAAGCGACCTTCCCATGAATGGACGCTTGCTGCTCTTCGGCAGAAGCACGCAAAAAGATGCGCGCCTCCTTGCCCGAAAAGACGACGAGTCCACGCGACGCCTCAACCTCCATGCCATGGACGAGCGCCTTCGCACCCGAAAGGCGCACGTCGCCCGCAAGCGAAACGTCATCCGCCTCGCGCACGAGCTTCAGCGCCGTCTCGTCGACGTGCAGCGCCTGCGGCTCGATCTCGTCGGGAAGCACGCCTTCGGGCAGGAATGCGATATAGTCCATCGCATTGATATTTTCCCCCTTGAGCTTCAGTTCCTGCCGCTCTTTCGAGACTTCTCCCTCGACAGCGAGCGGTGCGCCCTTGCAGCTGGCCTCAGCTTCGACGGAGACAGAAGACTTGTGCACGAAGTCAAGCTCCGCCCCGATATCTTCCAAGGCGATTTCCTTGCCCGAAACGGCAACGTTCGCCTTTCCTTCCTTCACGCTGACCTTGCCGCAAAAATCATTTTCCCCTGCTTCCTGCTGCACGAGGTCGGCGACGTTCCAGCTTCCGTCCGCGCGCTGCTGCAGGGAAAGCTCCGGCTCTATGACCGTCACATGGGAAATCGCGGCAACAGGCGAGGCGGAAAGAGCCGCAAAGAGACTCATTTCCACCTCGGCGTGCGCAGCGCGCAGGATCTCCTCTCCCGCCCTATCCTGCACCGCGATGCCGTCAAGGGCAAGCGTATGCCAAGACTCGACCCGCACGGCGTCGATGGCGACGGGAACGCCGAGCGACTCGGACGCCTTTGCAGAAAGCGTCCTGCCCGCCTCCTCAACGTAAGCGCCCGTATGGGCGATGTAAGCCGCCGTGCCGCAAACGAGCGCAAAAAGGAAGAGCGCGATGACGACTGCAGCGAAAACAATGCGCCCCTTCTTCATCGGCTCTTCCTCCTCGTTGTCTCTTTTTCAAGTTATGCGGCACGAAAGGACATCGCGGCTCGATGCGCTTTACATCTCCCCCGCTGCAGCCGCTTCGGCCGCCGCATCCTTTTCTGCGGTCTTGACAGGTGCGGTCTTGACGGGTGCGCCGTGCGTCACGGGAATCATCGCATCGTCCTTCGCCGTGCGGCTCTTCCGGCTCTTCTCATCGAGCAGCTTCTGCTCGGCGGCCATCTTCTCCGCCGCCTCATCCGTATGATAGAGCGCTGTCTCAGCCTGTTCCTTCGCCGCCTTATAGTACTTGCCGTCGACTTTCTCACGGTAGGAAACGGTGTCGAGATCGACGGGCAGGCCCATGGCTCGGTCGAGCGCCGCCTTGCTGAGGTTGTAGTTGTAGAGCGCATCGTAGTAATTCGTCTGCGCCGCGACAAGCTTTTCGTCGGCGTCCGTCACGTCGAGGTTCGTGCCGACGCCCGCCGTGTAGCGCACCTGCGCGATCTTGAAGTCCTCCACGGCATGCTCGACGGCGACACTTGTCGTCTCGATATTCTTCTCCGCCGCCAGAAGACTCAGGTACGCCGTCTGCACGTCGAGCGCAATCTGCTCGCGCGTGTCCTCCGCCGCCTGCTGCAGCTTGTGCACCGCCGCACGCTTCTGGTTCACCTGCGCCTGCGTCACGTTGTTATCAAAGGCCGCCCAGTTCGCCTGTATGCCGATCGACCAAGTGTCCGCCGAATCCGTGTTGTTGGAAAAGAGGCTGTCGCCGCCGACCGTGCGGGATGCCGCTGCGCTGACCTGCGGCAGCGAAGCGCCGCGCGTCGCCTCCATGGCAGCGTTCGCCTGACGCACGGCATAGTCCGCCGCGATGCCGTCCGCACGGTGCGCGAGCGCGTACTCCGTGCAGTCCTCAAGGCTCAGATCATACTTTCTGTAGGCGAGTTCGTCCGCCAACGAGAGCTTCGTGTCCGTCGGCAAGCCGATGATCTTATTGAGTTCGGCGATGGCGACGTCGTAGTTGTTCGTCACGTTCACGAGACTCTGCTCAGCGTTCGCGAGCGAGACCTGGGATGCGAGCACATCGGAACGCGCGACCGTGCCCACCTTGTACTGCGCGTTGACATTTGCCAGATGACTCTTCAAATTGGCGACGGACATCTCGCCGACCTTGATGAGATTGCGGTATTCGAGCGCCTTGAAATATTGTCCCGTCGTCTGGTAACGCACCGCCTGCTTCGTGCCTTCGAGCGCGAGATCGGCATTGTTCACGCCGTAGCGCGCCGCCTCGATGCCGCGCTCGATGCTGCCGCCCGTGTAGAGCGGGAAGGAAAGCGCCGCGCTGCTCCGAAAAGCATAGTCGTGGTCGTACATCTTGTATGCCTTGCCGCCGACGCGGTTGCCCTGCGTCGAGAGCGTGAGCTTCGGGCCTGCCGTGCGGCGCGCCTCATGGTATGCCCAGTCCGCCGCATCCACATCGGTCACGGACGACTTGATCGAGCGATTGTTCTCAAGCGCCAGTTCCACGCTCTCGGAGAGTGCGAGAGAGCGCGTCTCCGCTGCGGACGCAGATGCGAAGCTCAGGGAGAAGAGCCCGCCCGCGACGAGCGCCGCAAGCTTCTTGGAAAAATGTTTTGACTGCTTCACAATGATTCCTCCTAAAATGACTGGTGCAGACCGAAGTAGGCGGCGCGCCGCTCGCTGCGGTTGAGATCTTTGAGTTGGCCCATCAGATACGTATCTTCACGCAGACGATACTGCGCGGAAAGGCGCAGGCGGAAATCGTCGGGGTCGTAGGCGTCGGCGGAGAAGCACCAGCGATTTCCCACATTCGCATCAAGTCCGATGCCCGGCTCGCCCGCGATGAGTCCCGCGCGTGCGCCGAGCCTGCCCTTCGTGCGGCCGACCTCAAGATTCAGATCGTTCCCCTCGCCGATATCCTCGACGCCGACGCGCAGGAAGCGGTCGGGCCTGTCCTCCTTGGAAACGTCGACGTTGAAGTTCGTGATCCAGTCGCGATTCTTGCCGCTGTAGAGAATGTCAACCGAAGGCTGTGTCTCTATGCTGCTTAAGTTATCAAGCGTGTCGTTCGCCTTCTCTGTGACGGCGCGCGCCTGATGGATCGTCGCCTTGAGATCTTCGCGCACCGTGGGATCGCCCGTGACGTCGTGCAGTTCCTCCGCCACCTGCCGGATGTTCTCGCTCGCCTTGGCGACGTTCAGCAGCGTCAAGCGAAGATTCGCGGCCGTCGCGCCGCCGTCGGAGACGTCCGCCGCCATCTGGCGCACCGTCTCCGTCGTCGCAGCGAGGTTCGTCAAGATCGTGCGCATCTCCTGCATCATCGCGTGCATATTGCCCTCGTTCTGCAGCGCGACGCGCCCGAGCACAGCCGTGAGATCGCGGATGTGCGCCGTGACCTCGCGCACATTTTCCGCCGAGCCGAGAACGGACTCTTTCATGCGCGGATTGCCGAGGATGTCGTTCAACGAACCGAGAAGATCGTGCACGTCGGACACCGCCTCGCTCACGTTCTCAAGCACGGAATCGACGCTCGTCTCATCCGTGCCGATGACGAAGTCGCCGTCCTTCAAGTAATCCGTACTCTTCGATCCCGCCGGTGAGATGAGGACGAACTTGTCGCCGAGGACGCTGTTCGCTGAGAGCGAGATTCTTGCATCACGCGGGATCTGAATGTCGGGATGGACGGAGAGCGTCACACGCACGCCCGTTCCCTCCGGCTCAATGGCTTTGACCTTGCCCGCGGGCACGCCCGCATAGCGCACGTCCGCTTCCGGGGCAAGCCCCACGACCTGCGTAAAGCCTACATAAATCGTATAATTGCGGCTCGTCGAAAAAGAAAATCCTTGAAGCTGCAGGAGCACTGCCGTCAAAATCGCGATGCCGAGAAGCGTGAACGCTCCCACCTTCGCTTCCGTCGTCATAAACCCGCCTCCTTCTCTTCCGTCTCCACCGCGCGAAAAAACGCGCGGACGCGCGGATCTTCGAGCTTTCTGAACCCTTCGACCGTATCGAGCGCGATGAGCGATCCCTTGTGCAGCATGGCGATGCGGTCGGCGATGCGGCAGGCGCTCGCCATGTCATGCGTCACGACGACGCTCGTCACGCCAAGCTTCCTCTGCGTCTCGATGATGAGGTCGTCGATCTTCGCCGACGTCAGGGGATCGAGTCCCGAACTCGGCTCATCGTAGAGGATGATGGACGGGTCGATGGCGATGGCGCGCGCCAAGCTCACGCGCTTCTTCATGCCGCCCGACAGTTCCCCCGGCATCATGCGCTCGCTGCCGTCGAGGCCGACGAGATGCAGCTTCTCGCGCACGATGCGCACGATCTCCGCCTCCTTGAGACGCTTGTGCTCGCGAAGCCCGAAGGCGACGTTCTCCCCTACGGTCATGGAGTCGAAGAGCGCCGAATACTGGAAGACCATGCCCATCCTCAGGCGCACCCGGTCAAGCTCGGTTTCCGTCATCTGTGAGATTTCGGCGTCATCGATCCAAATCCTGCCCGAGGTCGGGCGGATCAGCCCGATGATGAGCCGGAGAAGCGTACTCTTGCCCGAACCCGAGCCGCCGATGACGGCGAGCGTCTCACCGTCTTTGACGCAGAGATCGAGAGGGTGCAGCACCTCATGGGAAGCGAAGCTCTTCGTCACACCTTCCAGCCGTATCATATCTTCCACCTCAGCCCGTCAATAAAGCAAGAACGACAGGAACACATTCAAAAAGAAAATGCAGACGATCGCCGCCACGACGCTCTTCGTCGTGGCGCGTCCCACGCCCTCCGCCCCTTCGGGCGCATGAAGCCCGTACCATGCGCCGAGGACGGCGATGACGACGCCGAACACCGCCGCCTTGATGAGTCCGCCCGTGACGTCGTGCGGCACAGCAAAGACATGGATGGAGTTCGTGAAGGTATAGGAGGCGATGCCCGCATAGTGCACAGCGACGAACCAGCCGCCGAAGACGCCGATGACATCGCCGAAGACCGTCAGGAGCGGCACCATGCACATGCACGCGATCATGCGCGGCACGACGAGGTAGCCGATGGGACTCGTCGCCATGACGCGCAGGGCGTCGATCTGCTCCGTGACCTTCATCGTGCTGATCTCCGCCGTGATGGCAGACCCCACGCGCCCTGCGCAGACGACGCCGACGAGCACGGGGCCAAGTTCGCGCCCGACGGCGATGGCTATGACGCCGCCGATCGTCGACTGCGCGCCGAAGCGGATGAACTCATGCGCGACCTGCAGCGTCATGACCATGCCCGTGAAAAGCATCGTCAGAGAGACGATGGCGAGTGAGTCTACGCCGAGATGCGACATCTGCGCGAAGACGTGTCGGAAGCGCAAGGGGCGGCGCATCTCTTTGAGGGCGGCGGCGAGGAGCAAAATGACGGAGCCGACCCACTCGAATCTTTCGAGCACGAACGAACCGATTTTCTCCAACAGCCGCGTCATCATCTCTTGTCCTCTTCCTCAATCAGCAATGAAGTATGGATCACATTGTCTATGACATAGCCCGTCTCGAACTTCGCCTCAAAGGGATTGCCCTGCTTCTTCGCCTTCTGCCCGAGGAGGTCAATGCGCTTCTCCTGCTTCTTCCGCGGTGCGCTCTCCTGCTTCTTCAGGCGCTTCTTCGCTTCCTTCTTCTCCTCCGCCGAAAGGGGCAGCTTGGGCGCGATCGCAGGCGCTACGATGATCTCATTGTTCCTGCCGAGCTGCAGGAACTGCTTGAGCTTGTCCGCCGTCGTCTGCGTCTTGTCCTCCTCGGCGCTCGTATCGATGCCGAGCGCGTTCTGCAGGAGAGCCGCCGTCACGGGGACGAAGCTGCCGCCGCGCACATCGAGACTCAGGACGCCCGGTGCTTGGCTCTCCGGCACATGGTAGGGAATCAGCAGCTCTTCCTTCTCCCTGCGGAAGGGCTTGATCGTCGTGCGGAAGTTCACCGTCTCGCCCGGTTTTGCCGAGGGCTTTTCGGGCACAGCGGAAATCAAAGAGGCCGTCTTGCGCGTACTTTCCATCTCGATGTCGACGTCAACAGAGGTCACGTCGGCCTCCTCCTCCGCATTCTGACAGAGGAGCGTCATGACCTGCGCCAACTCGCCCACGGAAGCCTGTCCGACGTCCGAGGCTGTATAGTACATGTTCGAGCGCTCGATTTTGCCATCCTCGCCCGCCGTCGTGCGAATCGTGAACTTGAGGTTCGCCGTCGCCTCGCCGAGCGTATCCGACGTCTTGCCCATCGCCGCGTAAGCGATGCCAGGCACGAGAACCGGCAGAAAATCCTCGTCATAGGCGATCTGCGCCGCAAACTTCCTGTCGTAGCCGAGCGACGTGTCCTTCACGCGCACGCGCATCGGCACGCTCTCGGGAAATGCGCCGATGATGCCGGCGACGCCCGCCTCTCGATCCTGATTGATGCGCCCGATGATGTTGCCGATGCTCGCAATCTTCATGCCGTCCGTCGGGCCGCTGATCGTACCGATGACCTTGGCCTCCGTCATGAAGTAATTGACATTTCCCTTGTGCAGGAACGGATGCCCGAAGGCAAGCACGCGCTTTCCGTCGACCGCCGTCACCGTCCCCGTCGCACCGACGGAAAAATCGCCGTAGGAAACGGCGACGCCGACGGCGCTTCCTGGCGCAAGAGCCGCATCATAGACGACATGCGCACCTGGCGTCGGCGTGCCGAAAGCCGGCATCTCGCCAGCCTTGAAACCGAGGGCGGAAAGCTTCTCCTCCATATAGGCGGAACCGCTTCTGCCGAAGCCTGCGAGATAGAGCGCCGACTTCGCCTGCGTCTCGTGCTTTTTCGCTGCGGGCTTCACGCCTTCTTCAGCGACGGGCTTCTTCTCCGCAGGTTTCTCTTCCGCCGGTTTCTTTGATGCTCCTGCCGGTTCTTTCGTCTCCTTCACTGGCTCTTTCATCGCCTCGGCGGGTTGCTTCTCTGTCTCAGCAGGATCTCCCTTCGCCTTGGCAGGCCTCTTCCTCGCTTCTTCGGATCTTTCTCTTTCCGCTGCAGGCCTCTTCTCCGCTTCTGCAGGCTTTTTCTTTTCTCCCGCAGGCTTCTTTTCTGCCTTTGCAGATTCCCCCTTCTCAGCCGCAGGTTTCTTCTCTGCCTTTGTCTTCTTTTCTTCAGCAGCTGCAGCTTTTTCCTTCTCTGCTTTCTTTCTCTTTTCGGAGTCTTTCCCCTGCTTTCCTGCTGGCTTCTTGTCGGGCTTTTCCGCCATCCCCTCGGCTAGCTCAGGCAGTTCTTCCTTTTCGAGCTTGGCACGCTTTCCTGCCGTCTGCTCCGTCCCACCTTCGCCGCCTTCGCCAGCACCTTCACCGATGCCCTCGCCCATGCCTTCGCCCATCGGCTCATCGGCGTCCGCTGCCTTTTCCTTCTTTTCCTTCTTTAGATGAACCGCCTTGTAATCGGGCATATCCCAGATGGGCAGCATCTCATCGATCGGCGTGATGAAAAACGTATAGAGGCTCATGCCCTTGATGCCTGCCGAAAGCGCCCCGACAAGTGCCCCGTCCACATAGACGGGGCTGCCGCTCATGCCCTGCAGCGTGCCGCCTGTGCGTTCAACGACAGGGCCTGATGCCTTCGCCATGATGCGGTTCGTCGACGATCCTTCCTCGTACGTGCCGACGACATCAACATGGAATGGCACGATCTCGCCCGACTCATCGACCACGGTGTACGCCGTCCCCTCCATGCCCGGGTATACCTCCGAAAGCGGCAGCGTCGGCGGCAGGGAAGCCGCTGCCGCCACTCCCATGGAAAGAGACAGGGACAGACCGAGCGCGAGCATCTTCTTTTTGAAATTACGCAAATATATCACCTCGTACAGATTGGAGAGCAGCACAAAAGAGGGAGCCTCCCCTCGCAATCATTCATCTTGTTTCTTCAAACGCGCGACGACCTGTCCCGCAGCGATGTCATCACCGACGGAGACGAGCATCTCACTCACGCTGCAATTCTCTTCGGCACGCGCCGCCGCGACCTCGCCCGTCAATGTGCGCACGCGCACGATCTCCGCACCCGCCGCAAGCATACTTCCCGGCTCAGCCCGCCATGTAACTATTCCAGCAATACCGGACGTTGCGTCCACTGCCGCCTCTGCCGTCAGCGCATGGACAGCAAATATCATAACGCCAAGAAAAAGGCCTAATGCCAGTATTTTTTTCATTTACATCTCCTCCATTATAGCGAATTCTTTCTGATGTGCCAACAAAAACTATAAGAAGACCGTCGTCAGCGCGGCAAGAGCGCGAGCGCCGAGCCGACGGCACGCTCCTGCCCGTCGGACGGACTGTTTTCGAGTTCGCCACCGACGACGAGCGCACTCGAACCGCCGCCATCGAAGTTGATCGCCTGAACGGCGCCGAACTGCAGCATGAACTCCGCCATCTCCTGCAGCGTGCAGCCAATGCTGTGCGACTGGCGTCCGTCGACGACGGCGAGCAGGTAATGCCCGGCCGCCGTCACGCCGAACGCCGTGCGCGGCGCACGGCCGCGTGCGATGTCGGGAGGAAATTCCTCCTCCTCCGCCGTCACATGAGCGATGCCGTCCTTGACAAGCATCGGGCCTGCGCCGATGACTGTCGGCAGGCTCTCCCAAGGCGCACCGATCGCCTCCTCCACACGCACGGCATCGCCGACCTTTACTTGAGCGAAGGCGTCCTTCGCCTTGCCGTGCACCGAGATGACGAGGCCGTCTTTCGGAATTGGGCTGTCCGACGAATTGACGGCAGCGACCCTGCCGCCTCGAACGATGTACTCCTGTCCGTATTCATTCGTGCGCGTCGTCGAGCCATAGTAATGATTGTAAATCACGAGACTGTCCTCGCCGCGCTCCGCATCGACGCCGCCCACGGGCCAGCTTCTCTTGCCGAGCGTCACCGTTCCGCTGTAATCGACAGGGCCGAAATATGCCCTGCCGTCAGCGGCAAACCCCACGGCACTGCGCCGAAAGTACGTCGTGCCGACGATCGTGCCGTCCAGCTTCAAAAGGCCAAGGATCTCGCCGCTCGGTGCAAAGTAGGATGCATTGATCGCCGCGGCGGCTTCTGCCATATCCGACATCGCGCTGACCGTGGCGCGTCCTGGCACAGCTCCCTTGGCGAGTACAGGCACAACGCGGTAGCGAGCAGGATCAGCCTCCAGCACCCATCCCGTCAGGCGGCCGCGAGCGTCGAGCCTCTTGAGCGTCGAGAGCTTCAAACCGGGCGCAGGCGTCTCCTCGGAAACGACCTCATACTCCTTCTGCACATCGATGAAGAGGCGCGTCGGATTCGCCAGCGTCTTGACCTCGTAAGATGCCGGCGCCGCAAGATCGATGACGACCTTGACGCCCTGCGGCACGGCCGATACGCGCACGCTCTCGACCATGCTGCCCGAAATCTCCGGCTGTGCGGCCTGACTGCGTGCGCCTGCAAGGAAAAGCACGATCCTCTGTCCGTCGTTTTCCGTATGGACTTCGTAGGCGGGCAGCGTCGTCAAGTCGAAGACGACGCGCTCACGCTCGTCGCTCGTACCAAAGCGCACGCCCGTCAGCGTCTTCGCCGCTTGCTGCTGCACCTGCACACGAGCCTGCGTTTGCGGCAGTGCCGCAAAAGAAACGGCATCTGTTCCCAAGGCCACCGCCAGAGCCAAAGCCAGACTCAGCGCCATCTTCCTCATACTCTCGCCATCCCCTCAAAATCCATCTAGTGAAGACTATTATAGCACGGATTCAAGCGAATCGGTGGAAAATCTTTGACTGAAAATCCTTTAACGAAGGAACGGAACATGCGCCGCATCATGCACACGCAAAACAGGCATCCTTCCATCATCGGAAAGATGCCTGTTGTTTTTCGCGTTATTTCTCCGCACGTCCTCAGTCGCGCTTTCGATTCATCCATTCGGGGATGTCGAAGTTGCTGAAGCTCGGCGCCTTCGGCAGCGGCGTGTCGGCCTGGGGGACGGGCTTTGCGCCGGGCTGCGCGGGCTTTCCCTGGGCAGCCGTCGCAGCGGGACGCTGGATGCCTACCGTATCGTTGTCAAATCCCGTCGCGATGACGGTCACGCGCACGGTATCGCCGAGCGTTTCGTCGAGGGAAGCGCCGAAGATGATGTTCGCATCGACGTTGACGGCCTCCTGAATCGTCGACGAGGCTTCGTTGACTTCGTACATGCTGAGGTTCTCCGCTGAGCTGGAGATGTTGAGGAGAACGCCGTGCGCCCCTTCGATGCTCGTCTCCAAGAGCGGCGACTCGATCGCGTACTTGGCGGCGGTGACGGCGGCGTTCTCGCCCGTCGCCTCGCCGATGCCCATGAGCGCCGAGCCTGCATTGCTCATGATGGACTTGACGTCGGCGAAGTCGAGGTTGATCAGTCCCGGCACGGCGATGAGGTCGGAGATGCCCTTGACGCCCTGGCGCAGGACATCGTCGGCGAAGCTGAACGCATCCGTGATCGAGGTCTTCTTGTCGACGACCTGCAGCAGGCGGTCATTCGGAATCGTGATGATCGTGTCGACGTGCTGCTGCAGCTTCTCGATGCCCGCCTCCGCCTTCTTCTGGCGCAGACGTCCTTCAAACGTGAAGGGGCGCGTGACGACGCCGACGGTCAGAGCGCCGATCTCACGCGCACACTCGGCGACGACGGGCGCCGCTCCCGTGCCCGTGCCGCCGCCCATGCCGGCGGTCACGAAGACCATGTCCGCGCCCTGCAGCGACTGCAGGATGTCATCGCGGCTCTCTTCCGCCGCCTGCTCGCCGATCTCGGGACGCGCACCCGCACCGAGGCCGCGCGTAAGTTTCTCGCCGATCTGGATGCGTTTCGGCGCCATCGCGTGCAAAAGAGCCTGCGCGTCCGTGTTGACAGCGATGAACTCCACGCCCTGCAATCCCGCTGAAATCATGCGGTTCACAGCATTGCTGCCGCCGCCTCCCACGCCAATGACCTTGATCTTGGCGAACTGGTCCAAACCCATATCATCCAATTCAAACACGATAGCAACCCCCAAAATATAGCATAGTCCGCCTTTCGTCCCACTGGAGGGAGTACGGCAGTCGTCCTCAAAAGTTTCCCTACCATTCTATCATTATTTTAATACGTGCGCCATAAAAAAATTATGAAAATGCTTGCTTTTTTCTCTTTTTGCCGCTCTAATTATGCTTTTCAAAGAAATGACGGCGCAGAATCGCCAGATTCTGGAAGACACGCAAGCCGAACGCCAAGAGCGCCACATAGTAGAGGTCGATGCCGAGGCGGTCGCCGATGTAGACGAGGAATGCCGCCATGAGGGCGTTCATAAAGAAGCCCGAGATGAATACGGCATTGTCGAAGTGGTTTTCCGACGCCGCCCGCAGGCCGCCGAAAACGGAATCGAGCGAGGCGAGCAAGGCGACGGAGGAGAGCTTCGCGTAGGCGAGCGGCACGGTGATCGGCGAGAGCATGCCGACGGCGACGCCGACGAGAAGTCCGAGAACGGGCAGGATCATCTTGCTCCCTCCTTTTCATCCGAAAGCGTTTCGATGGCTTTCGCGTACTTGAACGACGCCGCGCCCTTGTAGGCGGGCACCTCGACATGCTCTTCCTTCTTGACGTCGATCTGTATGCCCCAGACCTTCAGAGTGTCCTCGACGCCGCCACGCATCTTGATCGACTTCTCCAAACTGTCGGGGTCGCCGATGGCATGAATCTTGTAGGGCGGTGCCGAACGCACATTGTTGACGGAGAGCGTCGGCCCCGCGCAGCGGATCTCCGACGTGCCCGTGAGCCTCTGCCCATTGATGGACACGGCCTCTGCTCCTGCGGCACGCAGTTCGTTGATGACGCGCAGGAGATCGTCGTCATGAATGAGGTAGAGGTTCGGATTCTCGCCCGCCTTCGACGTCGCCTTGCTGTCGTCGAGCGTGACGATGACGCCCGGTCCCGCGAGCGCCGTGAAGCCGCCCTTCATGCGCTGGTAGTCGTTGCTTGGCCCCTCTGACGCTGCGTCTTTCGTATCCTTCAGTTCTTCCTGCAGACGGTCACGCTCCTTCTCCGTCTCCAGAAGACGCGTGGCAAGCTCCTCCACACGCTGCTGCGATACGGACTGGCGCATGTCCTCCGTCGCACGGAACTGCACGGCGAGCATGAAGCCCAGCACCATGCAGACAAAGGCGATGGACCACCGCCCCTGCTTGAAATTGATCATAAAATGCCTCCCGAGCTGTTGCTGAAATGAGATAATAAAGGAATTATAACGCAAAAGATCCTATCTGCCAATAGAATATCCCCGCCGCTCTACTATGCGGAAAATCATAAATATCTAAACAACTGCACCAGGCAGCCGCCTTCCAAAACATCTGCCTCATCCCTATCGAGCATACGTCTACCAAAAGTATGAAACCCATTGCGTTCATAAAATTCTACGAGGGCAGGCTTCTCCTCACACTCCAAATACACGACCTTTCCGCTGGATATACGCTGAATCTGCGCCGCCTTGTCACAGGCGATCGCCAGAAGCTCATCGCCGCGAATCAGTCTATCGTAACCATGCGCATAATTCTTCCCTAGCTGTCCGATCAAGATGGCGGAAACGATATATCTATGCAGCGACTCTTCCCATACGGCAAACTTGTTGATCCTTTTTCGCAAAGTCTTGCTCAATACCCCTCGTTTCAAGTCAATATGAAAATACTTCTGTGCGATAGAAAAATAGCCGACCACAACATCTTCGCCTTTATATTGCTTAAAGACAAGATATGTGGCGGCTATTCTCTGCTTTGAAAAAGCAACCGCCTTTTCCTTGAGAAAGTTCTCCACATCTTTATTGTAGGGACATGAAAATTCCACGAGGATGTTGTTGAGCGCCTCTTCTTCGCCGCCCTCGATCAAATCCAGCAAATTGATAATCGGTGTTCCGAGCATTATGAAGCCCTACGCATTTCGATACTTCGACAACAAGACGTGCATCTTCTCCGGCGGAACCTCATATACAGGCTGCCCCAGATTCTTGGCACGGTATTGCTCCGCCTTTTCCAAGGCATTCGCAAATATCCGAATCTGCCTGTCCTCTTTGATATTCACGCTCTTCAAGAAACTCTTTGTCGCCATGACAGCCACCCTTTCTATTCAGACAGCAAAAGGCTTCCATCGAAGTACCATTCCATACGTCTTCAAGGCTATTATACTGCTGCGTTTCGAGAATGTAAAGGAATCACTGCTTGAGCTTGATGAACGGCGCCGTGTACTTGAAGTCGACGTACTCGACGGGACGCGGCTTGACCTCCTGATCGACGATGAAGCTGTCCGTCAGATGCGCCTTTTCTTCCAAGCGGTCGAGCGCACCGAGGCGGATCTGCACGCCGCCCGTCGTGTACGCCATGACGTCGTCCGGCTTCTTCAGCGACACCTCGGAAATCTGCGCATTCGTCTCAGGCTTCAGGGCATTGAGATAGACGAGCGCCGCCTTGAGATTTTCGTCCGTCGTTTTGTCGCCGATGTAGATGTCCTTGAGCTTGATGCCCGTGACCATGGGAATCGCCATCTTCTTCAGCGTCTTGTAGGCGTCGATGACCGTGCCTTCGCGGTCGAGATCGACGTAGCCAAAGTCGCAGTCGACGGTGGCGACGGGGCGGCGCTCGACGATCTGAATCTCAAGCGTCGAGGGCAAGGAGCGCCGCACGCTCGCCTGCTCGACGCGCAGATCCTTCATCAGGAGCTGCGCCATCTCTGCCGTCTTCACCTGGAAGAGCGGCACGCCCGGATAGACGCCGGCGACGCGGCGGATGTCATCGGCTGGCATGTAGTGGTTGCCGATGATGCGCACATCGCGCACGGAAAAGAGCGGCGAGTAGACGGCGACGGCGAGGAGAGCGCCCGAGACGACGAGGAACAGGAATCCCTTGAGGACGCGGCGCGGGCTGCGGCGGCGCACGATATGCGTCTCGCCCGGCAATGCGCCGGGCTCGGTAAAGCCGAGATTCTCCTGCCTTTCCTCTGCCATCGTTCCGCCTCCTTTCCGTATCCCGTACCTTCGCTCATTTCTTACTTCTCATACCCTGCCATTTCCAAAATCCTTTCGCAGAGTTCGGGGAACTCGACGCCCATGGCGCGTCCTGCATCGGGCACGAGCGAGGTCTCCGTCATGCCGGGCATCGAGTTGATCTCGATCACATAGGGCGTCATGTCCTCGCCGAGCATCATGTCGGCACGCGCCACGCCGCGGCAGCCGCAGGCGCGGAAAGCGTCGACGGCGAGCTGCTGCACGCGCTCCGTCACATCTAAAGGGATGCGTGCGGGAATGATGTGCGTCGAAGCGCCCTTCGTGTACTTGCTCGCGTAGTCGTAGCGTCCCGAAACGGTCGTGATCTCGATGACGGGAAAAGCCTGCGCTTCTCTCGCGTCACCCCAGACGGCGACGGTCAGCTCCTTGCCGCGAATGAACTCCTCGACGAGCACTTCCTCGTCGTAGCGGAAGGCGTCCTTGAGCGCCGCCTCAAGCTCCTCCTCCTTCTCGACGATGGCGACGCCGATGCTCGATCCCTGCGACGACGCCTTGATGACGACGGGCAGCGAGAACGCCTTTCGGATGCGTGAGGAAAGCTCCGCGTCAAATTCAAAGCGATGAAACGTCTCGGAGCGCGGCGTCGAGATGCCGGCGCCGAGGAACACGCGCTTTGACATGACCTTGTCCATCGTGACGGCGGCGGCGAGGACGCCCGAACCCGTATAGGGGATGCCGAGCATGTCGAGCGTGCCCTGCAGCACGCCGTCCTCGCCGTACCTGCCATGCAGCGCGTTGAAGACGATGGCGCAGTCGCTCTTTCTTATCGCCTCGGCAAAGTGCGGCGGATCGAGTTCCATGCCCTCGACCGCATAGCCCTTCGACTCCAAGGCGCTGACGATGGCGGCGCCCGTGCGGCGCGAGACTTCCGCCTCGCTCGACGGCCCGCCCATGACGACGACGATCTTTCCCTGCTTCATGAAATTACTTCCCCTCCAAAAGGGCGACCAGTTCCTCGCCCGTCTTCCATATATCGCCCGCACCCATCGTGAGGACGATGTCGCCGGACTGTGCGATGGCGGCGAGGTGCGCGGCAATATCTTCCCGCTGCGGAATATAGACCGCGTCCTGCCCCGTCGTCTGCCGCACGGCGTCGAGGATCGTGCGCCCCGACACGCCCTCGATCGGCGCTTCTCCCGCCGAATAAATATCCGTCAGTACGAGCACGTCCGCCTCGCGAAAAGCGCCGCCGAACTCAGCGGCAAGAAGCTTCGTGCGCGAGTAGCGATGCGGCTGAAAGGCGCAGATGATGCGGCGCGGCTTCGTCTGACGCGCCGCGAGGAGCGTCGTCGCGATCTCCGTCGGATGATGCGCGTAGTCGTCGACGACCCATACGTCCTGCACGCGCCCCTTCGTCTGGAAGCGCCGTTTCGCGCCGTGAAAGAGCGCAAGTCCCGCCGCCATCTGCTCGACCGTCAAACCGATGGACAGCCCCGTGACAACGGTCGCGAGCGCGTCGAGCACGTTGTGCCTGCCGGGCAGATTGAGGCGCACGCGGCCGAGATCTTTTCCTTCGTGCAGCACGGAGAAATCAACGCCCGCGCCGTGCATCTCGATCTTGCCCGCGCGGTAGTCCGCCTCATGGTCGATGGCGTAGGAGATGACCTTGCGGCCGAGCGTCTGAGCGATGTCTCGCACGTTCTCGTTGTCAAAGCACAGGACGGCGTGGCCGCCGGGCTTTATGTTTTCCAGAAATTCGCGAAATGCCTTGCGAATGTTCGCGAGCGTGCCGTAGTGATCGAGATGATCGTCCTCGATGTTCGTGACGACGGCGATGTGCGGCCGGAGCTTCAGGAACGAGCCGTCGCTCTCATCGGCTTCGGAGACGAGATACTCGCCCTTGCCGAGCTTCGCGTTGCCGCCGAGGACATCGACCTCGCCGCCGATGATGATCGTCGGCGAGATGCCCGCATGGTCGAGCGCGACGCCGAGCATCGAGGTCGTCGTCGTCTTGCCGTGCGCTCCCGCCACGGCGATGCCCTTCGCCGCATTGAGGAGCGCGGCATTGATGTCCGAGCGATGGAAGCGACGCAGGCCGAGCCGCGCCGCCTCAACGATCTCGGGATTCGTCTCAGGAATCGCCGTCGAGACGACGATGGCTTCTGCCCCGTGCACGTTCTCTGCCCTATGCCCGTGATGGATGTGCGCGCCGAGACCCTTGAGCTGCTCGATCAGCGCGGAAGAGCCGAGATCGGAGCCCGTCACTTCATAGCCCTTTTCCAGTAGAATGTGCGCGAGCGCACTCATGCCCGCACCGCCGATACCGACAAAATGTATCTTATGGATGTCCTTCAGCAACTCTCTCTCCTCCTAATCCTTCGCAATCTCCAGCACGAGATCGGCAATCTCATCGGCCGCCTCGGGGCGGCCGAGCGCACGGCTCTTCTCTGCCATGCGGCGGAGCTTTCCTTCTTCCGACAAAAGCTCGCCGAGCAGCGCCGAAAGCGTCTTGTCCGTGAGATCGCGATCCAAGATCACGCGCGCCGCGCCCGCTCGCTCCAAGGCGCGTGCATTGTACTCCTGATGGTTCTCCGCCGCGTACGGATACGGCACCAAGATCGCGGGCACGCCGCGTGCCGTGAGCTCGGCAAGCCCCGTCGCACCTGCGCGGAAGACGGCGAGATCCGCCATCGCCATCGCCTCGGGCATATTGTAGAGGTAAGGCTCGACCTTGATGTGCGGCGCGGCGGCGAGATCCACGCCCGCCTCCTCCAATCGGCGCATGACGTCCTCATACTCGCCCCTTCCCGTGACGAGCAGGAACTGCACCTCGGGATACTTCTGCGCCGCCTGCAGGACGCCGACCATCGCGCGGTCGATGCTCCTCGCGCCGCGGCTGCCGCCCGAGACGAGCACCGTGCGCTTTGCCGCATCGAAGCCGAACGTTTCGAGCGCCTTCTCGCGGCTCGCCGTCATGACCTCGCGGCGGATGGGATTTCCCGTAAAGACCGCCTTCTTGCGCGGGAAGCGGCACAGAGCCTCTTCCGTGCCGACGGCGATCTTCGTCACGAACTTCGACAAGATCTTGTTCGTCACGCCGGGCACGACGTTCTGCTCCTGAATGAGCGTCGGCACATGCGCGAGGCTTGCCGCCATGAGGATCGGCCCGCAGACGTAGCCGCCCGTGCCGATCACGACGTCGGGGCGGAAGCGGCGCACGATGGCCGCCGCCTCTGCAACGCCGTGCATGGCGCGTCCGAGCCGCACGATGTTCGCGGGCGAGAAACTGCGCTTGAGCCCCTCGATATCGACGGTTTCAAAGGGGATGCCTTCCTTCGGTATGATGTCGGCTTCCAGGCCTTTCTGCGTGCCAACGTAGAGAAATTCCGCCGTGCGCTCCTTCTTGGCGAGAGCGCTCACGAGCGTCAGCGCCGGATATATGTGGCCGCCCGTGCCGCCGCCCGAAACGATGATCTTCATGCCTGTTCCCCTTTGCCTGCCATTTCTGCGTTTTTCTGCAAACTCCTATGCCAGCTCGCGTGCCAAGCGCTTGAACACCTCGCCGCGCTCCTCGAAGCCGTCGAACATGTCGAAGCTCGCGCACGCGGGCGACAAGAGCACGACGGCAGGCGGCTTCGCGAGCCGCGCAGCGATGTAGACCGCCGTCTTCATCGAGTACGCGGCGTCGTGGATGTGCGCGGCGGGAAAGCCCGCTGCGCGCGCGGCTTCAGCGAAGCGAACGGCAGCGTCGCCGACGAGGATCAGTTCCGTGCAGCGCTCCGAAACGAGATGCATGAAGTCCGTCAGATCCGTCATCTTGTCGTCGCCGCCCGCAATGAGCACGATGCCGTCCGAGAAGGATTCGAGCGCCTTGATCGCCGAGTCCGTATTCGTCGCCTTGGAATCGTTGTACCAGGCGACGCCCGCGAGATCGAGAAAATGCTCGATGCGGTGCTCGACGCCCTTGAAGGAGCGCAGCACGCGGCGGATCGCCTCAGCCTCGACGCCCGCGAGGTGCGCCATCGCCGCCGCCGCGAGCGCGTTCTCGACGTTGTGCGCCCCCTTGATGCCAAGCTCCGCCGTCGTCACGAGCGCGATCTCCTCGCCGCCCTGGCGCAGGACGAGCTTGTCGCCCAGGAGCAAAGCGCCCTCTTCGAGCGCCTCCCTGCGGCTGAAGAAAAATACGGGGCACGCGGCACGCTCCTTCATCGAGCGCGTCCTCTCGTCGTCGTAGTTCAGGACGAGCCAATCGCCTTTTGCCATTTCGCGGAAAAGCCGCTCCTTCATCGCCTGATAGACTTCCATCGAACCGTGGCGCTTGATGTGGTCGGGCGTCACGTTGAGGACGGCGGCGACCTTCGGACGGAAGTGCTCCGTCGCCTCCATCTGGTAGCTCGAAATCTCGGCGGCGACCGCGCCGCCCTCGCCCGCCTCCAGCACGGCTTCCGACAGCGGATAGCCGATGTTGCCGCCGACGCGCGTCTTCTCCTTGCCGAACTTCTCGGCGAGCAGCAGCCCCAGGAGCGTCGTCGTCGTCGTCTTGCCGTTCGTCCCCGTCACGGCGAAGATCGGCGACTTGGCAAGTGCCGCCGCCAACTCCACTTCGCTCGTGATGCGGATGCCGCGCCGCTTCGCCTCCTCGGCGAGCGGGATGGCGATGGGAACGGCGGGCGAGAGCACGAGAAGATCGCAGCCGTCCAGGAGCGCGGCTTCCTGTGCGCCGAAAATCAGCCCAATGCCGAGTTCGCGAAGCTCCGAGACATCTTCTTTGATCGCCGCCTCGTCCTTCGCATCGGAAAGCGTGACCTTCGCGCCGAGCCTCCTGAGAACCTTCGCCGCCGCAAAGCCGCTGATCCCGGCGCCGACGACGAGAACCTTCTTTCCTTTGAAATCCGTATCGAGATGCAATATGCTTCCTCCTCGCTTTATCTCTTCCCTGCAGACGAGGGAGGCTTCCCAAGATGTCAAACGTCTGCCTGCGTCAATATGCGAGCCATGCGCCGAGCGCCGCAAAGACGGCACCGACGAGCCAGAACGTATGAACGACGCGCGTCTCCTGCCACCCCTTTAGCTCGAAGTGGTGATGAATCGGGCTCATGAGGAAGACGCGCTTTCCCGTC
>ERZ773069.262-NODE-262-length-36702-cov-10.280405_pt1 | contig 36702 bp, 34 predicted proteins | sample MGYA00580619_ERZ773069 | MGnify/ENA primary metagenome ERZ773069 (study PRJEB29015, sample SAMEA2738007) | human oral metagenome | biome: human oral; feature: human-associated habitat; material: dental | place: China | collected 2108 ...
TCTCAAAAACATTCCCCATCCATTATCTCCTACACTTTTCCCAAAATTTAATGCCCGGCTCATCCCTTTCATATTCAAATCCTCAACAACCACAGCATTATACTCTTCAGATAATTTTTTCGATAATTTATGCAAGAAATCTCTTCGACAATTTTTGATATACTCATGCAATTTTGATATTTTCGCTTTTTGCTTATACCAATTTTTAGAAAATTTTACTTTTCTTGATAATGATTTCTGTAATTTTTTCAATTTTTTCTCCAACATCCTAAAATATTTTGGATAATCAGCCCTTTGATTTTCAGAACTGACAAATAATTCAGACATTGAAAAATCAAGTCCAATCACTTTATCATTACTTGGCATTTTTTGAATTTCTTTTTCAAATTCCGTCAAAACAGAAACATAGTAATTTCCATTACTGTTTGTCAATGTTACTGACTTTATCTTGTAATCCTTCGGTATTTCTCTATGATATTTTAATTTTACTCTTTTCAATTTTGGCAAAATCAAATATTTATTTTCTTCAATTCGTATCGAATTGTTCACACAATTTGTCGTATAACTTTTAACACTAGTCTTTTTAGATTTGAATCTTGGAAACTTTGCTCTCTTTTGAAAGAAATTCGTAAACGATCGTTTTACATTCAATTGAGCATTTGAAAGTGCTAGACTGTCTACTTCTTTTAAAAATTGATTTTCACTTTTCAAACTGGCAGGTGTAATTATTTTATTTTTTCCAGTTTCTTCATAAATTTTATTAGCAGTATACAAAATTGTATTGTAAATAAAACGAACACATCCAAAAGTCTTATTTATCAATAATTCCTGCTCTTTATTTGGATAAATTCTGTATTTGAATGCTAAATTATATTTCATAAAATTACACCTCCTTTTGATTTTGAATATATTTTTTAATTATCTCTAACGGTGCACCTCCGACACTTACAACTAAGTAACTTCTACTCCAAAAATATTCTTTCCACAATCTTCCCCTTATTTCAGGAAATTCTTTTTTTATCAACCTGCTGGAAGCACTTTTGTAAGTATTTACAAACTTAGAAAGTTCAGTATTAGGCATAGCATTAATCAACATATGAATATGATCAACATCATGTTCCCATTCTTTAAGAACAATGTTATACTTCGGACATATTTTTTCAAAAATCTCTTTCAATCTATTAGAAATTTCATCATTAATGACTTCTCTTCGATACTTTATACAAAAAATCATATGATAATTTATATCAAATACTGAATGATAATTACTATTATATGACATTATTATTACCTACTTTTATATTATTTCACTGAATAAATTATATCATAAATATATCCTTTTTTCAATTTTTTTTACAAAAAAAGCAATTCATCTCCCGCTTGTAGAAGCCGAAGACTTCTTGCTATCTTTTGTTAAATTTTACTTATTTTAAAATAATCTTCATATTGTTAAATCCCAATTATATAAAAAATACTTTTTATTGAAAAAAATCACATCATATTTACAGGATCTACATCAATCGTTACTCTAACTTTCTTTTCCATTTCCCGAAATTTACCAACGCATTTTTTTATGATTTTTTTTATTTTTAAAATATCTTTTCTTTCAAATTTAAAAAATATTTGATATCTGTATCTGCCATTTATCTTATAAATTGGTGATTTAAAAGCATCTGATATAAAATCATTTGAAGTCAATTTCATAACTACATTTACATTTCTAATAATTTCTTCACGTAACATTTGAGCTTTTTCCTTTACCAAACTTTCTTCTGTTGTTGAAATTACTAAAATAACAATTCTTCCAAAAGGCGGGTAATTTAACATTTTCCGCATAATCATCTCATTTTTATAATATCCTTCGTAATCACTTTCAATTGTTTTTTTTATTACATTATTTTCCCCATTAAAAGTCTGAATAATTACTTCTCCATCCTTTTCACCACGACCCGCACGTCCTGAAGCCTGTGTTAATAGCTGGAAAGTCTTTTCTGAGGCCCTAAAATCTGGAAAATTCAAGATTATATCAGCATTAATTATTCCAACTAATGTTACATTTGAAAAATGTAGACCCTTTGCGATGATCTGTGTTCCGAGCATTATGTCATATTTATGATTTTTAAAGTCATTATAAACCTTTTCATAATTCTGCTTAGTTTTTATACTTTCTGAATCTACTCTCACAATTCTAGCCGACGGAAACACCTCTGCCAGTTCTTCCTCAATTTTTTCTGTTCCAGCCCCAATTTGTCTCATTTTATGCCCACCACACTCATCACATGTATTGTTAAATCGCCTTTCATAACCACAATAATGGCATTTCAAGCAATTGTCATATTTGTAATAATTCAAGGAAATACTGCAATTCGGACAAGTTGGAATATTGCCGCAGTCTTTACATTTTAGCAAATTTGAAAATGCCTTTCTATTCAAAATTAAAATAACTTGTTCATTTTTTTTCAAAGTTTGAGAAATTTTATCTAGTAATCTCTCTGAAAAATTTTCTGTAGTTTCATTCAAATCCACAATTTCAAACTTCGGTAACCTCGCATTTTTATATCGTTTCGTAAGCTCAACTAATTCAATATCCCCCTGCTGTGCCTGATAATATGTTTCAAACGATGGAGTCGCCGAACCTAAAATCACTTTTATTTTTTTGTTTTTTTCAGTTTCTTCCTTTTCTAAGTCTACATCTTTTCTTAATTCTTTATTTGTTTCTAAATCATTATCTTTTTTCAATTTTTCGTTTTTCAAAAAAGCTCTTTTTATCGCCACATTTTTTACGTGATACCGCGGATTATTTTCCTGCTTATAAGTATTTTCGTGTTCCTCATCCACAATAATATACTTCAAATTTTGAACTGGAGCAAAAATTGCTGATCTTGCCCCAATCACTATTTTTTTTTCTCCATTTCGTATAAATGTCCATTCTTCCCTCTTTTCCTTATCAGTAAGTTTACTGTGAAGAATAGCCACTTCATTACAAAATTCCTCTTCTAGCCTTTGTATCATTTGAACTGTAAGAGAAATTTCCGGAACTAGAAAAATACTTCCAAACCCTTGTTTTAGAGCTTCTTTTATCAAATGAATATAAATTTCAGTTTTTCCTGAACCAGTTATTCCCTTTAATAGAAAAATCTGCTTTTCACTATTTTTTATTGTATTCACAGCTTTTTTCTGTTCATTATTTAAAATAATTTTCTTTTCTATAATTTCACCTTTCTCATTTTCCTTTTTTGAAATTTTAGAATTCAAAATTACTTTTTTTTCAACAGAGATAATCTTTTCATTTATCGCCTTTTCTACAATTTCACTAGAAAAATTCTTTTTCAAAGTTGTAACTGTAACTTCCTTCCGCTTTTTCATATATTCATTAAATTTTTTTATTTCTTCCAGATTTTTTTCTGAATCATCTCTTTCAACCCAGCATTCTTCCACCCAAAAATCCTTTTGATAAATAGCCTTCTTAGAATAATTTAATTTAAGTGCTCCTGGATAAACTGCCTTTATAACACTATAATAATCACTTATATAATAACTTCTTATCCATTTTATAAGTTGCATAATATCATCTGGAATGGATAAAACAGGAGCTACAGCCTTAATTCTTTTTATTTTAGAAACATCAAACTGAATTTTGCTTTCTGCAGTTATTGCTATCACAAGCCCCATTTTATCCCTATTTATAAAATTAACAATGCACCATTGTCCAATTTCATATTTTTCTTCAGATTTATACGTGTATATTCCCCTATTATTTTCCACATAGATTTCATAATAATACATTTTTATCCCTCAAAAACCTCCCATATAATTATTCTAGCATTATTTGTATCTTAGACTTTTTATCCAATTTAGTCCCTTTTTCAGGAAATTGTGAAACAACTATTCCACTTCCGGTAACTTCATAATCCGAAAATTTTCCTTGTGGATAAATAGATAAAAATTCCCTTAAACTTATTCCTGTCAAATCTGGCATAATATTTTTATTAAAATCTTGCTTTATTTTTCCTAGATCCTTCTTCTTTTCCTTTTGAACAGATTCAGTATTTTTTATATCTATAGTCTTAATTTTTCCATCTGGCTGTATTCTTTTATACTCTATTAATTTTTGTAGTACATTTCTTGCAGATGGCAAGGCAACTTGCGCTCCATAATATTTTTCACCTTTAGGTTCACTGATAGTTATTAATATAGCATATTTAGGCTTATCTGCTGGGAAAAATGCAAAAAATGAACCAACATGACTATTTTTATATCCGTCCTTTCCAGCTTTCTGAGCAGTTCCTGTTTTTCCACCAACACGGTAGCCGGGTATATATGCTCCTCCTCCAGTTCCACGATTTACACTTGCTTCCATATACTTTCTATTTAATCTTGAAGCTTCATCACTAAATACTTTTTTTATCATATCGGGCTTATTCTGTTTTACTGTATTCCCTTTGCTGTCTTCTATCCTGTCTACCAGATAAGGCTTCATTAACTTACCATTGTTGATGACTGTATTTAATGCCATTATCATTTGAATCTGTGTTACCGCAATCCCCTGTCCAAAAGATATATTAGCCCTTCTGACTTCATCTTTCAAAGTTTTAAACTCACGAAGTTTCTGCATTGATTCAAAATACGTATCTATGCCTGTTTTTCCGCCGAATCCAACATCTGCTAAATAATGGTAAAAAGTATTTTTATTAATCTCATTCTGTATTTTTACCATCGCTACATTTCCAGAATGTGCGACTATATCTGCTAAACCTAAAGTCCCAATTGTTGAACTGTCATGATCTCTTACTATTGTATCATATACTTTTATTGAACCTGATGAATATATTTTTGTATTTTTATTAATTGCTTTTGTTTCCAATCCTATTGCAACTGTTATAGGCTTAAATATTGAACCAGGTTCAAAATAATCTGTAATTGGTCTATTTTTTATTTCAGCCTTTTCTTCTGCCTTTGGATACGATGACATTGCAAGTATTTTTCCAGTTTCTACCTCTATTAAAATTCCCATTGTAGAAGAAGCATTATATTTTACATAAGCATCTTCCAGTTCATCATTAAGAGCATATTGTAAGAAACTGTCAATTGTAAGTACAAGGTTATCCCCTTCTTCTTCTTTCCTGTCTTCAGATTTCTTTATATTCCCAAGTTTCATAATTCCCTGTAAAGCCTTTGGAATTTTTCTAAGTCCAGTTATAATACCTGTTTTTCCTGAAAGCTCCTTATCATAATATTTTTCAATCCCATAAACACCCTTATTTTCATTATTAACATATCCAATAGTTTCTTGAAAGGCATTATTTTGAATATAATTTCTTGTAAACAATGTTTCAAATGTTACGCCTTTAAATTTTCTTTTATATCCTTCCTTTTTCTTCTCCTTATCCTTTGAATTTTTAAAATCAGTATCAATTTCCGCTTCAATAGCTATTTTTGTATTATAGGGAATTATATGTTCGACTTTTAGATATTTTTTCTGAATCTGTTTATCTTCTAAATATTCACTTTTATATTTTTCAACTTCCAATTCAGGAATATATTTCTTTAACATTCCTAATACTACATCAATATTTTTCTGTTCAATCAAGCTAGGATCTAAATTAACAATAAACTTCTCATCATCATAAGCTAATACTTGTCCATCGCTTGTAGCTATTCTTCCTCTTTTAGCCTTTGTAAAACTTAAGGAAGTATATTGCTTTTCACCTTGTTTTCTATATTTCTCTCCACCTTTAGTCTGAAGCTGATATACTTTTCCAATTATCATTGCAAATCCTATTGTTGTAAACAATACCAAAAGCCCAAATCTCCCCCTAAATGTGTTTAAGTATTTTAACAGTACTTTAAAAAAGCTCTCGACCTTTTGTTCTTTTCTATTTTTTTTCACATTTGACTTTGCTCTGTCAATAATATTATCTTTTTTCTTGCCCTCTTTCATTTTTCTCCTAATTTAACCAATATTAACCTTCAAGTCTAGCTAAAATCATTTCATTAATCATTTGAGGATTAGCCTTACCTTTAGACAATCTCATTGCTTGTCCAACAAGATATTTCAACGCATTGCTCTTACCATTTTTATAATCTTCCACCGATTGTGCATTTTCAGCCAACACTTGCTCAACAATTTTCTCAATCGCACCGTCATCAGTAATTTGAACCAATCCTTTTTCTTTTACAATAATTTCAGGATCTTTATCTTCTGTCAATAAAATTTCAAATACATCTTTCGCTATTTTTGAGCTAATTGTTTTCGCTTGAATCAATTTAATCAATTTCCCTAAATTTCTCGGCGTTACATTAAATTCTGAAATCGAAACATTTTTTTCCTTCAACACTCTCAAAACTTCCGTCAACACCCAGTTTGCCGCAAGTCTTGGATCTTTTGTATCATTTACAATTTCTTCGTAATATTCAGCTAATTCTTGTTCCGAAGAAAGTGTTGCAGCTTCCATTTCATGCAATTTATACTCATTTACAAATCTTCTTGCTTTTTCATCAGCAAATTCTGGCATTTCACCTTTTACTTTTTCCAATCTTTCATCAGAAATTACAAGCGTAGGTAAATCTGGCTCAGGGAAATATCTATAATCCATAGCTTCCTCTTTGCTTCTCATTGGCTTAGTTACAGCGTTTTCCTCATCCCAAAGTCTAGTTTCCTGAACAACTCTTCCACCATTTTCAATCACTTCAATTTGTCTATTTGTTTCATATTCAATGGCTCTCATAACTGCTTTAAACGAGTTTAAGTTTTTAGTTTCCGTTCTAGTCCCCAATTCTTTTTCACCTTTTTTTCTAACAGAAACATTCGCATCACATCTAAGCGATCCCAATTCCATACTTACATCACTAACTTTAGTATATTTCAATCTATCCTTCAATGTATTCAAGTACGCATAAGCCTCTTCAGCATTTTTAATTTCTGGCTTAGAAATAATCTCAATTAATGGTACAGACGCTCTGTTGTAATTCAACAATGTTTCAGAAGTCGTGTGAATACTTTTCGCCGTATCTTCCTCAATTTGGATTCTCTCAATCCCAACGACTGCTTCTTTTCCAGAATTTGTTGTAATTTTCAAAGTCCCATTTTCCGCATAAGGTTTAAAATATTGTGTAATTTGATAGTTTTTTGGCGAATCTGGATAAAAATAATTTTTTCTATCAAATTGACTCTCCTCATTTATTTCACATCCCAAAGCAAGTGCCGCTTTTATCGCATAATCAAGCACTTTTTCATTCAATTTTGGCAATGCTCCTGGTTGACCAGTACACACTGGACATGCCGATGTATTTGGATGTTTGTTATCATAATCGGCATCACATGAACACCATACTTTTGTTTTTGTTTTTAATTGACAGTGAACCTCAAGTCCGATGACTGTTTCATATTCCATACTCATTTTTTTTAATTTTTCCTTTCTTAAAATTACTTTCTTCTATCTAAAACTATTAAACTAAGTCAAATTTACAACTCAGGATATTCAATTTCCCCACGAACACCTTCAAATTTATGAGAAATATTAAACAATAAATCTTCTCTAAAATAATTTCCGATTAACTGAATTCCAACAGGAAGTCCATCTACAAATCCAGCAGGTACTGAAATTGCAGGAAGCCCCGCCATATTTATTGATACGGTAAAAATATCTCCCAAATACATCTGGACTGGATCAGTAATTTTTTCACCTTTTTTAAATGCTGTAGTTGGAGAAACTGGTGTTAATAAAACATCAACTTCCTTCAACGCTTTTGAAAAATCATCCCTTATAAGTCTTCTCACTTGGGAAGCCTTTTTGTAATAAGCATCATAAAATCCAGAACTTAACACATAATTTCCAATCATTATTCTACGCTTAACTTCATCTCCAAAACCTTCTGTTCGTGATTTTACATACATTTCCTCAATATTTTCATCACTTTGTCGCACTCCATATCTCACTCCATCATATCTTGACAAGTTTGAAGCCGCCTCAGCCGATGAAATAATGTAATAAGTCGAAATCGCATATTTTGAATATGGAAGTGATACTTCTTTAATTTTGGCTCCCAATTCCTTCAATTTTTCCACCGAATCCATTATCACTTTTTTAATATTTTCATCTAACCCTTCTGCAAAATATTCTTTTGGAATCCCAATTTTCAAGCCTTTCAAGTCATTATTCAAAGTTTCCAAATAGTTAGGAACCTCCACATTTACACTTGTCGCATCTTTTTCATCATATCCCGCAATTATTTGTAAAAGTCTTGCCAAATCCTCAGTTGATTTTGCCAAAGCTCCAATTTGATCAAGCGAAGATCCAAACGCCATAAGTCCATATCTTGAAACTCTTCCATAAGTCGGCTTAATCCCAACAGTTCCAGTCAAACAAGCAGGTTGTCTAATACTTCCACCTGTATCCGAACCAAGTGCAATCGGTGCTTGTCCCGCTGCAACCATCGCTGCCGATCCTCCACTACTTCCACCAGGCACTCTTGTCAAATCCCACGGATTAGAAACTGATTTTATCGATGAATTCTCATTTGAAGACCCCATCGCAAACTCATCCATATTAGCTTTCCCAATTATCGGTGTTCCGGCTTTTTTCAATTTTTCCACAACTGTCGCATCGTAAACTCCCACATAATTTTTAAGAATTTTCGATGCAGCCGTAGTCAAATCTCCTTTTGATACAATATTGTCCTTCAAAGCCACAGGCACTCCAAACAACAACTCATTATCATAATTTTTTCTACCTTTTTCATTATTTTCAGAATCATATTTTTTTGCCTCATCTAAAGCCTTTTCAGGAAACACATTAGAAAATGCTCCTATTTTTTCTTCAGTTTTCTCAATTCTATCCAAAAAAGATTTTGTCACTTCTTCAGAAGTAATCTCTTTATTTTTTATCATTTCAGCTATTTCACTAGCCGTTTTTTTGTATAAACTCATTTTTCCACCTTTCTAAATTTTTTCTCTTCCAATTTTCAAACTTCTATTCTTCAAAAATTCTACCAATCAGATATTTTTCAATACATCCTAATTATCCGCATTTTCTCCCACAACTTTTGGAACAATTATAAATTCCTCATCGCTATTTGGTGCATTTTCCAAGATTTCTTTCTTAATTCCACTATCCTTAACAACATCTTTTCTCAATACATCCTTCAAATCAAGCACATTAAAAAGTGGCTCAACCTCATTCGTATCCACACTATTCAACTCTTCCATATGGTCAAAAATTTTATTCAAATCCACTCTAAACTTTTCAATTTCATTTTCTGAAAATTCCAGCTTTGAAAGTGCTGCTATTTTCAGTACATCTTCTTTACTTAACATTTTTCCTCCTTTGAAATATATTTTTCATTATATCAAACAATTCCTAGAATATCCCTTTTTCAATCGTCTCTTTCTGCTTTCTCCGTGTAAACAAATCATGAAATTCAATATAAAAATCAATATCTTTTTTATTTTCTATTTTTTCCAATAATACATCAAAATCTTTATAATTTATCATTTTTATTAAATCCTTCAATTCCATATTTTGAATATCTGGATTGGAAAATAATTTTTTTAATTCTATAACTTCCAATTTTTCTCAAAATCTTCCATAATTTTTCCTTTTACAAACAAAAATTCTTTTATCGAATTATCCTCAAATTCTCCATAATTTTTTCTCAGTTCACAAACCGCATTTCTAAGAATTTCCCCTTTTTTCACTCTTTTCGACATTCCAAGAAAAACTCTCTCTAAAAAATCCAGATTTTTGTATCTTGCCAAAACTTTTTCTCTCTTCAACCAGTCAAAAAAACTTTTAAAACCACTTGGAAAAAATTCATCATATTTTTCAATATTTTTAATTATTTTTCTTTCAACTTTTTCCACATTCTCAAAATCAGGATTTTCGCAAAAAATATTCTCAAAATTTTTACATAAAAAATGGTCAACATACATATCTGACACAATTCCTTTAAAAATCCCAAATTTTTCTCGCAAAAGTTCATTCAAAAAATTCTCTTCTCTATCAGAAATTTTATCAATCAATCTATGCAAAATTATCCCATTTTTCAAATTTTCCTGCAAATCAATTTTATCAACTTTCCCCTTGTAAAAATCTCCAGCAAAATTGCCGTAAAGCGTACTTTCACTCATCTTTTTGTCAATTTCAAGCGATATAACCGAATGAGCTAAATAATTCATTTTTATCCCTGTTTTTTCAAATAATCTAAAATCTCATCAAAATTCTCAAACTCAAAAAAATCAATCTCATTTTCTTCACAAAACTTAATCGCTCGAGTTCCAGTTCTAATAAATGAAAAGTCCGCCACTTCAATCGCTCTGTAATCTGAAGGTCCGTCTCCAACGAAATAAACTGTATAACCTTCATCTTGATACTTCTGAACAGCCTCTTTTTTGTCAACACCGTAATACTGCTCTTTATCTAAGTAAGGAAACGAAACTGTGATTTTATTTCCATCAAATTTAATATCATTCGAGATAATTTCTTTTTCATCCAAATTAATTCCATAATTTCTAAGAACGCCTGCAATATTCAATTTCGTTCCAGCACTCACAATTCTAAATTCTATGCCACTTTTCACAAAATCCACAAATGTCTCATCAATCCCAACCAATTTCAATGTTTCCAAAAATTCCTCTTTCGTAATATTCAAACTCTCAATCCCAGTCTGCAAGTATTCCTTCATCGTAATTTCGCCACTTCGATATTTTTTCCTAATATCTGCCTTCAATTCTGGCTGATATACTGAAAGCAACGTATCCGTCGAATCTCTTTTACTAATCGTAATATCAAAATCTATTAAAAATATTAATTTTTTGCTCACATTTTCTCCTTTAGCTATCAAAAATACTATTATTTCTCAATTTTTAATGACTTTATTTTTATAAATTTTTCAAATATTTAATTTCATCTTCATTCAAAGCACGGTATTCTCCCACTTTCAAATGCCCAAGCGCAAGTTCTCCCACTTTAATCCGTTTCAATGAATTAACGTTATATCCCAATGTTTCCAGCATTTTTCTTATCTGACGGTTTCTCCCTTCAAAAATTGCAATTCTAAGTTCCTTTTTGTCAATTTTTTTAACTTTAGCAGGTGCTGTTCTTTTTCCGTCAATTACAACTCCATATTGCAATGCTTCGAGGTCTTTATCATCAATTTCACGGCTAACTTTAGCAATATAGCTCTTGTATAGTTTTTTTCTTGGGTGCATTACATGATTGTAGATATCTCCATCGTTACTGATTATAATTAGACCTTCTGTCATAAAGTCCAGTCTTCCGTAAGTAAAAAGTCTGGCACGTGATTTTATAAAGTCAATCGCAAGTTTACGTCCAAATTTATCTTCATTTGAACAAAGCACTCTTTTTGGCTTGTTTAAAATATAATATTCGTATCTTGTGTTAAGTTTTACTCTTTCTCCATCAATTCTAACAACATCTTCAGGCCTTATGTCCATTCCAATAATCGCTTCTTGCTTATTTACCGTAACTCTTCCTTCATTTATCAGTTCATCAGCCTTCCTACGAGAACAAAATCCCGTTTCGGCTATAAATTTATTTAATCTCATTTTTTACCTCTTTATTTTTGATTTATTAAAAATTATTTTTATCAGAAAGTTCAATCTTCTTTTTACTAAATAACTAAAATATAATTTTATTTTTCAGTATTTTCATCATCTGAACTTTCAGTTTCCATTTTTTCATCTTCCTTATAAAGCGAATTAATTTTTTGAAACTGCTCACTTCCTGGCAGCTCTTCCCTTCCGTGAATATTCAAGTAACTGTAAAAATCCTCTGTCACTTCATATAAATTTGGAGTTCCAATTGACTTCTTCTTTCCAGAAATATAAATTAATTTCCTTTCCAAAAGATTAGCCATTGTTTTATCCGATCCAGCGCCTCTGATTTGTTCGATTTCAGCTTTTGTTACAGGTCCTTTATACGCAATAATTGCCAATATTTCCATTGCCGAACGTGATAATTTTTTCAATTTCATTTCTGAATTAAAAAATCTTTTCACATCAAAGCCAAAAAGTGGATTCGACACTAGATAAACTGCTCCATCTTCAATTTTTAAATTTATTCCACTATTTTTTCTCTTTTCCTTCAAATTATACAGTACTTCTTCCATTTCAAAGTTTTCCATCGCATAAAACTGTGCAAGCTCCTGTACAGTTACCGTTTCCTTTGCCAAAAAAATTATTGCTTCCACTTTTTCTTCAATTTCACTAATTTTAATTTTTCTTTGAACACCGATTATATTTTCTTGTTCCTCTTCTTTTTTATTTTCTTTTTTTTCAAATTTTTCCATACCCTACCTTTTTTATTTTTTATTTTTTAAAATCCTATAATCACACACTTATTTACTATTTCATTAATAGGGGAATTCTCCTATTATGCTTCCTTCAGAAAATTCCCCTAATTTCTAATATTATTCAAATTAATATTCATGTGTTGGTGAAATAATAATATTTTTGTATCTCTTGAAATCTGTCAATACTTCTGCAATTCCTGTTACTACAGCATGAATCGCATCATCTCCAACAGTTACCTTTAATAGCAATTCCTTTTCAATTCTTTCTTTTAGAATTTTTATTCCAGCTCCACCACCAGATAAATAGATTCCTGTTTCATAAATATCCGCCGCTACCTCAGGTTCAATTTCTTCTATCGTAAGTCTTACTTCATCAATAATAGCATCAATATGTCTTGTAATTGCTCCATTTATGGCAGAAGTCTTAATTTTCATGCTCTTTGGTAATCCAACTCCCAATTCCCGTCCTCTTATTTCGTATTCCAATTCAGGATCATCTTGACTTATTGTATTTATTTTTAATTCTTCAGCTGTTCTTTCACCAATCAATAAGTTATATTCATCTTTTACAAATTCCATAATATCTTCGTTCAAATGATCTCCAGCAATTTTAACTGATCTAGATAATGCTGCTCCACCTGATACAATAAATGCAATTTCAGTAGTTCCTCCACCTATATCAACAATTAAGTGTCCTTTTGGCTCAAATAAATCAATTCCAACACCAATTGCAGCCGCTATTGGTTCTTCAATTAGATAAACTTCTTTTGCACCAGCATCTTTTACAACTTCAATTACTGCTCTTCTTTCCACTTGTGTAACTCCACTTGGAACACAAATAATTACTCTGGAGCTTTGGAATTTATCTTTCTTTATTCTATGCAAAAATTCTTCAAGCATTCTTTCAGTAACTTCATAATTTGAAATTACTCCATTTTTTAATGGACGAATAATTTCAGTATGCTTAGCTGTTCTTCCAATAATTTCTTTTGCTTTTTCTCCGATATGTTCTAGCTCTTCAGTTTTTTTATTAATAGCCACATAAGTTGGCTCATCCACTTGAATTCCTTCACCCTTCACATACATGACAGTATTTGCTGTTCCTAAATCAATAGCTATATCACGTGTAGTCTTTGGTGCTATATTTGTCTTAAACAAGTCAAAAAATTTCATCTATTCTATCTCCTTCATTTTATTTTTTATTTTTTTACAAAATATTTATCAATTATTATAGCTTTAAAATATTTTACCATTTTTTTTGAATATACTCAAGCAACTTTAAGGGAGAATTTACTATAATATTTAATTAACATCCCAAATTTTATATTTTTTTAATCATTTTCATCAATATTATCAACTATTATTTGATCATCATAGCTTATAATTCCATGTTCCTTCAACTGATCATAAATTCTTGAAGCTCTGTTAAATCCTACTTTTAGCTTACGCTGAAGCAGTGAAATTGAAACTTTATTTTCCTGTCTTATGATATTTATTGCATTTTCAAAATAAGGGTCTGTATCGTCTTCTATTTCTTCTTCAGGTTCCTTTAAAATTTCATTTTTATATTTCACCTTTTTAGTAGATTTCAACGTATCAGTCAAGTTCTTAACTTCTTCATCAGAAATATATGCCCCTTGTATTCTTTCTAATTTTGAAGATCCATTAGCCAGCAGCAGCATATCACCTTGTCCTAAAAGTTTTTCCGCTCCAGCCGAATCAAGTATTGTTCTCGAATCAATTTGTGATCTTAGTGCAAATGAAATTCTGCTTGGCAAGTTAGCCTTTATCATTCCAGTTATAACATCTGTAGATGGCCGTTGTGTCGCAACAACTAAATGGATTCCAACTGCCCTTGCCTTTTGTGCAATTCTTGCAATTGATTCCTCCACGCTTCCAGAGGCAACCATCATAAGGTCAGCCAGCTCATCAATTATTATAACAATATACGGCATTTTTTCCACAAAGCTCAATGAATTATAACCTTTTATATTTCTTACCCCATTTTCCATAAGTTTCTTATATCTATTTTCCATTTCATTAACTGCCCATTTTAAAGCTATTGCAGCCTGTTGTGGATCTATAATTACTGGCACTAAAAGATGCGGGATATCATTATATGGCATAAGTTCCACCATTTTGGGATCAACCATTATGAATTTTACTTCCTTGTCGGATTTTTTTGAAATTAATGTTGAAATTAAAGTATTCACACAAACTGATTTCCCTGACCCTGTTTGTCCTGCAATAAGCAAATGTGGCATTTTAACAATATCTATGAACTTATCTCTCCCAACAATATCTTTTCCCAATATTACCTTTAATTCTCCAGTATCAAGTTCCTTATTTTTTATAATATTTGAAAAATGCACAGGCTCCTTTATTTTATTTGGAGTTTCAATTCCAATTGTATTTTTTCCTGGAATTGGAGCTTCTATACGAATGCTTTCCGCTGCAAGGTTCATTGCAATATCATCTGAAAGTCCCGTTACTTTGCTAACTTTTACACCCTTTGGAATTATAATTTCATATCTTGTTATAGTTGGTCCATATTCATAATTTACAACTTTCGCATCAACTCCAAATTCTTTCAACACATTTTCCAGATGATTCACATTTTCCCTTATATTTTCTTCAATTTCTTTCTTTTTCTCAACATCCATTGGTTTAGACTTAAAAATTTCCGCAATAGATTTTTTTACGACATCATCATATCCCTGATTATTATCAAACATTGCATTAACTTTCCTCAACTCTTCTTCTAGCCCCTTTTCTTTTCCATCACCATTTTCAAATGCTTCAAGTTTTGGAAATTGCTGAAAATTTGGATCTGCATTTACAGAGTTTATTTCTGCTCTTTTTAAAGGTGTTACAATTTCTAGTTTTGTTTCTTTTTTGTTATTTTCATTCTCATTTTCTATTTCAAGTTCTTTTTCTTTTTTTATTTCTTTTTTATCTTCTGGAACCTTTTCCTTTTCAGTATTTAAAGTATTTTCTCCATTATCTTCAGATTTTTCCAAAATTTCTGTTTTTTTCACACTTTCTAGCGGTTTTACAACTGCATCCAATGTATCTTCTTTTTTTCTTTTCTCTTTTATTTTTTCTCTCCTTGCATTTTCATCTTTTATAAAATTTCCTTTTTCTTTTTCCTCAAAAATTTCAATCCATTCCTTTTCTTTTTCTGCAAGTTCTCCCTTAGAGTAAACTTCTGTTTTTTGCAAGAAATTTTTCTTAGGCTTTTTTGCAATTTCAAAACTTAATTTTTCGTTTCTAGATTGTATTATTTTTGCCTTTAGCATTTCCTTTTGATAACGTTTATAATCTGTTCTCTTCAGATTTTCAGCATACTTTTTTGCCGCCAATTTTCTTTTTTTCTCTTTATAATCATCGCTTTTATAATATTTTATTATTTCCTTCAAAACTTCATACCCAAGTTCGATAAGATCCCTAACTAGCCATGCTACGAAAAGCAATGCCAATATCAAAAGAATAAAAAACATCCATTGAAAATGCAGCACTTTGAAAAACGGCATTGACAGCAATGCTCCCAAAATCCCTCCGCTTTCACGATTAAATCCTATTTCCAAAAGCTGCCTACCAGCTTCAGTAAAATTCCCAGATAAAGTTTTTCCATGAACAACAGAACCTCTTATCAAAATCATTCCCCAGCTCAAAAACAACCCCGTTAATGCCACAACCTTTCCCTGTGTTATATTAATTCCAATTTTTTCATAAAAAAATAGAATTATACCATACAACATAGATACTATCGCAATAAACCATGTCATTTTTCCAAAAAACAACGTAATTCCACTTAATATAAGCGAAAATATATTTTCGCCGACATTATCGCTGAGCATTTTTGACTTATTTGCCAGCAGCAATATCAATATAAACCCAGCAACAAACCAAATTATACCTTCAACTTTTCTTCTATTCATCTTAATTATCCTTTCTAAAAATTCTATCTAATTTAATAAATTCCAAATCTAAAATCTCTAACCAATTTTATCATACAACAAAGTTATTCTCAATGCTACCTAAAAAATTATATGAAATAAATAAAATTTAAAACTTAGATTAGAATAGTCGTCGGTTTCAAAGTGACTTTTTTACATTATACTATATTTTTTCAATTTTGTCATTTTCTATTTCTCTAAAAAAATAGACTGTAATAAAAAATAAACTCCTATTTTAAATAGAAAATTAAATTTAGAAAAAAAATATAATTTTTTTCATTTAGATACTTGTTAATTGAAATAAATGTGGTAAAATTAATATAGAGTAGAAAAATTTATTAATACAAGTAAAACTAATTTTAAATAAATTTTAGGAGGAAAATACTATGGATTTTATGAAAAAATACGAATATTGGCTAAATTCAGATGCCATTGACGAAAAAGACAGGGAAGAATTGAAAAGCATCGCAGGGAATGAAAAAGAAATAGAAGATAGATTTTTCAAAGATTTGAGCTTCGGAACTGGTGGAATTCGTGGAGTTCGTGGAATTGGAACTAATAGAATGAATAAATATGTAATTAGAAAAGTAACTCAAGGACTTGCAAATTATATGCTAAGTTTTGATGAAAAAGCTGCAAAAGAAAAAGGAATCATAATTGCTCATGACTGTAGAATAGGTTCGAGAGAATATGCGCTAAATACTGCAAGAGTAATGGCTGCAAATGGAATTAAAGCATATATTTATGAAAGTTTACGTTCAACTCCTGAATTGTCATTTGGTGTAAGATATAAAGGATGTATGTCAGGAATCGTTGTTACGGCTTCTCATAATCCAGCTGAATACAATGGATATAAAGTTTATTGGGATGATGGAGCACAAGTTGTTGATCCACATGCACCAGCAATTGTTGATGAAGTAAATAAAATTTCTACATTGGAAGAAATAAAAGTTATTTCTGAAGAAGAAGGAAGAGAAAAAGGATTAATCATTCAGCTTGATCATAAAATTGATGATGACTATATAGCAGCAATTAAAAAACAAACTATACATACAGATATTCCAGGAAAAGAAGATTTCAAAATTGTTTACACTCCGCTTCATGGAACTGGTGGAAGACCAATGAAGAGAATTTTATCTGATTTTGGATACAATTTTGAAGTTGTAAAAGAACAAATTGAACCAGATGGAAACTTCCCAACAGTAGTTTATGCAAACCCTGAAGAAGTGGCAGCATTCAAATTGGGAACAAAATTAGGAAATGAAATTGGAGCACAATTAATTTTGGCAAATGACCCAGATGCTGATAGAATCGGTATTGCGATAAGAGATGACAAAAATGAATGGTACTATCCAAATGGAAACCAAGTAGGATTGTTGTTATTGCAATATTTATTGAATTACAAAAAAGATATTCCAGCTGATGCACAAGTTATTACAACAGTTGTTTCAACACCTATGATTGATGTTGTTGCACCTGCTAAAAATGTTGGAGTTATGAAAACATTGACTGGATTCAAATATATTGGACAAAAAATTAGACAATTTGAAAATAAAGAATTGAAAGGATCGTATTTATTTGGATTTGAAGAAAGTTACGGATATTTGATTGGAACTCATGCAAGAGATAAAGATGCGTTAGTAACTTCAATGGTTATCTCTGAAATGGCAACTTATTACCACTCAAAAGGAACTTCTATTTATAGAGAATTGCAAAAATTATATAAAGAATTTGGATATTACTTAGAAGGAATTAAATCAGTAACATTGAAAGGTAAAGACGGAATTGAACAAATGGCAGCATTGATGTCTAACTTGAGAGAAAATGTTAAAGATGAATTGCTTGGTAAGAAAATTAAAATTAAAAGAGATTTCTTCTCACACAAAGAACATAACTTGGAAACTGGTGAAGAAAAAGAAATTAAATTGCCAAAAGAAAATGTATTACAATTTGTGCTTGAAGACAATACATTCATTACAGCAAGACCATCTGGAACAGAACCAAAAATCAAATTCTATTTCAGCGTAAATGCAGATTCTAGCGAAAATGTCAAAGCTAAACTTGATAAAACAATGGAAGAATTTTCTAAATTTATTGGATTATAATTTTTTGAAGCAAATGTTTTAAAAAATTTGATAGTTTGAGAAAAAATGTAAATTTTATAAAAAGTTTATAAAATTGAGTAAAAATTGAAATAAATATATGAAAACAGGGAAATTTCTTGTGATGAGAATGATTTTCCTGTTTTTTTATTTGAAAATTGAAAATATTTTTGATTTATATGAATTTTTATGAAAAATAAAGATTGAATTTGTTTTACTTACTTAAAAAATATAAATATTTTTAAAAAATGTATCATAAGTTACACGTATTGAAGATAAAAATATGATAAAATAAAAGAAAGTTTTGCAATCAAATATTTTTTTAATAAAATTAATTTTAAAAAGATTTTGAACTTTGATTAAAAAAATAAAGTATGAGGTGGTGTTTTTTATGGAAAAAGCGGATATGAAGGATCATTTGAATATAAATTTTGATCTAATTGAAAAAATGACTGAAATTAAGAAAGATTATATAGAGGGAACGGCGGATGTTGAAACGACAAAAAGGCGGATAAAGGAAACTTTTAAGGATAAAAAGATAACTCCTGCTGAGTTTGCTTATTCTGAACAGAAAATAAAAGATTTGGGATTTGATGATGAGACTGTTCATGATAAAATGAATGATGTGCTTGATTTGTTTGATGAAATTATTGAAAGAGAAAAAACTTCGCTGCCTGAAGGACATCCAATAAAAACCTATTTGAGGGAAAATGAGGCGGCTAGAAAACTAATTGCTGAAATGAAGGAAGAACTGAATAAAAAATTTATAAAAAATAGATGGCTGGAGTTTTACGATAAACTTTATACATTTAATTTGACACATTTGGCTAGAAAACAGCATCAATTATTTTCAATACTTGAAAGTAAAGGATTTGACAGACCGTCTAGAATAATGTGGACTTTTGATAATGCAGTCAGGGATAATATAAGTGAGGCTAGAAAGCTTTTAATGGAAGATAAAATGGAAGAATTTTATGCAAAACAGGAAATTGCTTTGGAATTGACATTGGATATAATGCACAAGGAAGAAGAGGTTTTATTTCCGACTTCACTTAAAATGATTACTGAGGAAGAATTTAGAAATATGAGAAGTGGGGATGATGAGATAGGATATTTCTTGATTGACAAGCCTAAAGGATTTTTGCCTGAGAAAAAAGAAGAAAAAGTTGAGAAAAATGAGAATGTGAATGTAAATGCGTCTCAAACAGGTAATTTTATGAGTGATTTAGCTGGACTTCTTTCAAAATATAATATGAATGCAGGTGGAGAAAAATCTGACGTGTTAGATGTTAAACAAGGAAAACTTACTTTGGAGCAAATAAACTTGATTTTCCAACATATGCCAGTGGATTTATCTTTTGTGGACGAGAATGAGATTGTTAAGTTTTATACTGATACGAAACATAGAATTTTTCCTAGAAGTGCGGGAGTTATAGGGAGAGATGTTAAAAACTGTCATCCGAGAGAAAGTGTTGCTTCGGTTTTGGAAATAATTGACGCGTTTAGAAATAATGAGCAAGATGAGGTGGATTTCTGGCTTGAAATGAATGGGAGATTTATTTATATCTATTATGTAGCTGTGAGAGATGAAAATGGTATATTTAAGGGAGTCCTTGAGATGATGCAAGATGTTACGAGAATAAGAAGCCTTGAAGGAAAGAGAACGCTTGTAACTTGGGAAAAACCTAAAAAATCTGAAATTAATCGGGAAAATCAAAAAAATTCTAAAGAAGATAAAAATCCTTATGGATTAACAGAAAATACAATAATCGGAGAAATAATAGATAAATATCCTTATATAAGAGAGTTTATGCCAACATTGTCGCCTACATACAAAAAACTGCTTGATCCAATTCAATATATGATAATGTCTAAAGTTGCAACGCTTGATATGATTGCGATGCGTGGTGGATTCCCTCTAGATGAGTTAATAGATAAAATCTCAGATGAAATTAAAAGGCATGAATCTAAAAAATAGTTTTAGGGAAAGGAAAAATTAATGTTGCTACACTATTTTATTTCAGGTGGAATATTTATGTGGGGAATACTGGCGGCTTCAATTTGCGGAGTCGCAGTAATTTTAGAAAAATTATGGATTTTTTTTACAATGGAAAAAGATTTTACAAAAGAGTATAGAAAAGAGCTGTATAAGGCGTTGCAAACAAAGAGTAAAGAGGAAGTTATTAAGATTACAAACTCAAAAAGAGATTCAGTTTCTAGAATTGTTACAAAAACAATGGAAAATATAGATTTGGATTTAAATAAAATTGAGGAATCAGAGAAGGAATATCTTGAGGAAATAATAAGAGAAGCTGTTTTGGCACAGACAGGAAAACTGGAAAAAGGGATGTGGCTTCTTGGGGCAGTAGTAAATACAGCACCTCAGTTGGGGCTTCTTGGAACAGTTACTGGAATGATAACATCATTTTCGGCATTATCTGCAAGTGTGGAAAGTTCTAAAACAGTTGCAGCAGGAATATCAGAGGCTCTGTACACTACGGCGTTTGGTCTAATTGTGGCGATACCTACTTTAATCTTTTACAATTACTTTAATAGAAGAATAGATGCGACAGCGTTGGAAATGGAGAGAGCGGCTTTGCATATTATGGGAAGAGTGAAAAAATAGAATTATAAAGTATTGAAGGGAATAAAAAATGAAATTTTCTAATAGAAGAAACAGGCAGAATGCGGAAATATCAATGCTTAATCTTATTGATGTCATATTTATGTTATTAATATTTTTTATGATTGCCACGACATTTAATAAATATTCACAATTTCAGCTTTCTATTCCTAAATCGGATGCTAAATTTGATAAAAAAGAGGAGACGAAGGCAGAAATAATAGTTAATAGAGAGAAAAAATATTTTTTGAAGTTAGGAAACAATGTTAAAGAAATTTCGGGAGAGAATATTCATAATGAGATTTTGAGATTGCCAAAAGAGATGCTTGAAAATATGACATTGACGGCTGATGAGCATCTTGAATATGGATATATTGTAGAAATAATGTCGAAATTACGTAATGAGAATGTAAAAAATGTTAGTCTTAATATACAAAAAAATGATAAATAATAAATATTAATTTTAAGAAAAGGAGAGCGTGACAGATATATATAATTGTCATGCGGGAATGAAATTTATGTTAAAAAAAATTGCAATTTTAAGTTTAATTTTAGCTAGTCTTTCTTTGTATGCAGAAGGAAAATACGAGGGAAAACTTGAAGAAACAGTCGTAACAGCGACAGGATTTAATGATAATATTGACAATCAAATAAAAAATGTTACGATTATTACATCGGAGGATATTCAAGAAAAAGGGTATAATACTGTAGAAGATATATTAAAACAGGCCCCAGGAGTTAATATAACACAAACTGGATTCGGTTCAGCGGTGGATATGAGAGGTCAAGGGAGATTTGGATTAGGAACGAGTGCAAACATTTCTAAAGCAGTTTCTTCAGTAAAAATCTTGATTGATGGAGATATTGCTATGGATACGATTGATACTTCCCATGCTTATATTCCTTTAAATACAATATCAGTTAATGATGTGGAAAGAGTAGAGATAATAAATGGCGGAGGAACAGTTCTGTACGGGAGTGGAACTCGAGGTGGAGTTGTAAATATTATTACGAAAGATAGAACAAAAGAAGGAGCTTCAGGCAAAGTTTACTATCAAAATAGCTCTTATGGAACAAATAAATTAGGATTTGATGCTGGAATAAATTATGGTAATAAATTTATCATTGATTTGGGGTATGAAAATGTTAATGGAAAAGGATATAGAAGAGGTTCTAAAGAAGCGTATGAATATTTGAATGGGAGCTTGAAATATAATATAACAGATAATCACAGTTTGAAATTTAAGGCGGCGAGATACAATTCAGAAGAAACATTGGCGTCAGATTTAACAAAATCGCAACTTTTGAGTGACAGAAGACAGTCTGGCACTTTGAGTGATCTTGATATTGATAGAAAAGAGTATAGCTTGGGATACGAAGGGAAAGTTACCGATAACTTGAAATTATCATTGACAGGATATAAACAGGATACAAATAAAATTATGTATGGAATGCCTAAAACAAAATTTGAAGATAATAAAAAAGGAATCAATTTTAAGGGAAATTATGGACTTGAAAATGGGAATATTATTTTTGGATATAACTACATCGACCATAAAGGAAGTAGAGAGCAAACTATATTTGGAACACCAATTATGAATGTTGATTTGGCGAAAGAGACGAATTCGTTTTATTTGCTAGGGCGTCATAAAATTGTTGGTAATTTAGAAGGAACAGCAGGTTATAGATATGAAAGAGCGGAGTATAAAACAAATAGAGAAGTTCCGTCTACGAGAATGCCGATACCTGGTGGAAGAGGCTTTGTGAATATTCCATCAAGAGAAATGCACGGTTCGAGAAAAGACAGCAATAGTGCTTATGAATTGGGACTTAATTACAAATATTCTGATACAGGAAATGTTTATGCGAAATATGAAAGAGGATTTAGATCACCAGCTGCAACAGAATTTGTTGATTATGCACCAGGAGCTAGAAATTATACTTTAAATAATTTAAAAACAGAAAAATTTAATACGTATGAAGCAGGATTTAAAGATATGTTATGGAATTCGTTTGTAAGTGCCACAGCGTTTCATACACGAACAGATAATGAAATATACTTGAATATGGATCACGGAGTATTGGGAGGACCAAGTACAGCAAGATGGACATTCCATAATTTAAAAGCTACCGAAAGAACAGGTGTAGAGCTATTTGCTGAGCAATATTTAGGTAAATTGAGAGTAAATGAGTCGTTTACATACGTGAATGCTAAAATTAAAAAAGTGGGAGATGATGTACTAACTTCAACAACTTATAATTTTAAAGATGGTCAAAAAATACCAGGAGTTCCATCTACAAAAGTTACATTAGGACTTGATTATGAAATAGCAGACGGTTTGAGAACTACTGCTAACTTAAATTATTATTCAAGCTCAGTGGATACCTACAATGAAAAAATACCTTCATATTCTACAACAGATTTAGGTTTAAAATACAAACATCAAAGTGGATTTGGGCTTAATGCAGGAGTAAAAAATGTATTTAACAAAAAATATAATGTCGCTCAAGGAAAAGATCCGCTTACAGGAAAGACAGTATATTCACCAGCTGACGAACGAACTTATTATATTGGAGCAAGCTATGAATTTTAGAAAAGTGAGCTTATTTCATAAATTTGTTTAGAGCGTTAAAGAGAGGGAAAAAATGAAATTTTATATAATTTCAGTTATTTTAAATATTATGATTTTGTTTATTCCAGTATCCTATTATACTTCAAATAGCAGTAAAAAAGAAAATAAGCAAAACGAGCCAATAACAGTAAATTTAAGTGAAGGTATGTTTCAAGATTCTTCGCAAGAAACTGCTGGAAATGAAAATATTGGAGAAAAAAATAATAAATCTGGAAATAATGAGAGTGTAAAGAATATTGATGATACTAAAAATACTGGAAATTCTGAAAAAATAGAAGTTTCAAAAAATGTTGAAATCTCAAATTCACAGTCTGAATCTAACTCAAAGAAAATTAATAACTTGAATAATCAGAAAGAAATGAAAAAAGCTAGAAATACTAAATTAATCTCACAAAATGAACAAGAAAAAGAAGAGCTAAAAGTATTTCCATTAGAAAATAAGAAAAAGGATATTTCACAGGCTATTTCTGGTATTTCATCAACCTCACCTTTAGAATCAATACTTTCTTCAAAAAATACTGAAAAAATTTTACAAAAAAATGAGAACTTGAAAGTAATTTCAAAAGAAAATCTGACAAATGCAGTATCAACATCTACAAATATTTCAAAAAATATTTCAGAAAACGCTGCTGGAAATCACAAAAATGATTCTCGTATTTATAAAACAAGAACTAATAGTGTTACTGGAAAAAATGAGAATCAGGGAGATGGTACTAATAAAAACAGTAAAAGCAATTCTTTTGTTCAAAAAGTAAGAAATAACGGGAATAATGGAAAAGATGGAAATAACAGGGGAAATGTTAATGGAAAAGGTCAAAGTGGAGATAATTCAAAAACAGGAAATTTAGAAAAAATTAGCAAAAATTCTAGTAAAAATCATAATATTGAACGAAAAAGAAGTACTGAAAAAGGGGAAGAGGGAAATGAGAATGTCTGCAATGAAGGGAAAGATTTTACAGTTTCATACAATCCAGATTTGAGCTATCCTATTGCAGCACGAAGGCTTGGGAATAAAGGAATTGTTACTGTTTCAGTAAAATTTCAATTCAATAGTAGTGGTTCTATTAGTGTAATTTCAGTCTCAGGCGGGAGCTCAATATTTCAACAGGAGGCAAGAAGAGCCGCTGGTAGAATAAGAGTGAAAATAAAAAATCCTGAAACTTTGAAATGTACGATAACAAAACCATTTACATTTGAACTGAAATAAAAAAGGGGTTGTCTCAAAATGATTAAAATTTTGAGTTCAGCTTCTTTTTTTGTTCAACATAAATTGCAATATTAAATGCAACATTTTTCAAATTTCCTCAAATTTAATTTCGTATAAAAATTTTTCAAATGGTGTTGCATAGTTTAAACATTTTCTAGGTCTTGAATTTATTAGCATTAAGGTTCTTATCAAGTCTTCTGTCTCCACTTTTGATATATCGGTCTTCTTTGGGTAAAATTCTCTTAGAAGACCGTTACTATTTTCGTCGCACCCTCTCTGCCATGAGCAATAAGGATCTGCAAAATAGAAATCTATTCCCATTTCCTCTACTTCTTTCCAGCATGAAAATTCTTTTCCTTTATCTGATGTAAAAGTTTTAAATGCTTTTTTCGGAATATTTGATGTTAGCTGCTTTATTGCTTCCGACATCGAATTTTTTACTTCTGTCTGGCATTTTTATTGCTACATAAAATCTCGTCTTTAACTCCACAAATGTTGCAAAACAAGCTTTGCTCTCTCCTCTTGCTGAAACTACGGAATCCAGCTCCCAATGTCCAAAAATTTCTTTTGTCTTAACTTCTTTAGGTCTTTCACTAATTGATTTCCCGATATTAAATTTTCCTCTTGTTTCTTTAGTCTTCGCTTTTTTTCCTTTTCTTAAAGAAACATCCAAAAAATTCTTATACAGCCAGTTGTAAATAGTTTTAAAAGATAATTTCCCTTTCAGGTCTCTTCCTACGATTTGTTCTGGGGACCATCTTTCACAAAGTTTAGACTCTATTAAATTCTTTAATTCGGAAGTAATTTTGTAATTTCTGCCTTTTTTACAGCATTTATTATTGGCATTTATTTAAGCTTTTTCGGCACAATATTCACCTTTAACTCTCATAATTTCCCGATAAATAGCAGCTCTATCTTTTTCAAGGATTTCAGCAATTCTCTTTATTCTGTAATTTTCATTTAGCAAAACCTCTAGTTTATTTCTTTCATTTATGGTAAAATATTTATGGCTCATGATATATTTTCTTTCGTTAATGTTTTTGTGGTTACTAACATTTTAACACGTAATTATCATGAGTTTTTATATTTTTTTAGTTTGTCGCAATATATTATACAATCAATGTTAAATTGTTGAAAATTATAAATAGAAAATATATCTAAAATATAAGTTAAAAATCAAAAAACGTAATATATAAAAACTTGCAACTTATTTTAACTTATTTTAACTAAAAATATACTAATAAAAATAGAGAAAGTAGAGTGGCAAATATGAATTTAGAAGATAAAAGATTAGTATACTATACATTGAAAAGTAGAATTAGAAAAAAGAAATTGAACTATAAAGAAATATCAAAAAAAATGAATATATCAGAAAGTGGACTTAATAAAAAAATGAATGGAAAAAATTTTTTTACACAATCAGAAATATATGAATTAAAAGAATTGTTAGAATTGAGTAATGATGAATTGGTACAGATATTTTTTTAAATAAATATATTGCAATAAAAGAAAAATAATATTAAAATTATAAAGCAGATAATGCTTTTTAGTTGGATTTTCAGAATGGAGAAAATATGAAAAAGTATAAAAATGCAAACGGTACAGGGAGTATAACAAAAGTTAAAATAAATAGAACGAATCCTTTTAGAGTTAGAGTTACTAATCCTGTAACTAAAAAAAGACATTCTTTAGGATATTTCAGCACTAAAAAGGAAGCAACAGAAGTATTAAACAAATATTTTAATAATCCTTACAATTTAGAAAATCATAGAATTAAATTTAAAGATTTGTTTGAGTTATTTAAAAACAGTAAAAAAGATATTGTTGCTAAAAATACTTTGAACAGTTACATCAATAGTTTTAAACGATGTAAAGAGTTACATAATCTGGTTTTTAAAGATATTAGCACTCCAATATTGCAAAACCTAATAACTAATTTGAATTGTAGTATTTCAACCAAAAGTATAACAAAAGGATTTTTAAAAATTTTTTGGGACTATGCCAGAGAAATAGACATATTGGAAAAAAATAGAGCAGAATTTATAAATTTACCGAAAGAAACTGAAATCAAAGAAAAAAATCCTTTTAATTATGATGAAATAGAAAAATTATGGGAAAACAAGGACATAATATGGGTAAAATATATTTTAATTATGATTTACACAGGTATGAGAATCAAAGAAACTGTGGAATTGAAAAAGGAAAATGTAGACTTACAGGAAGGATTTATACACGGTGGAAATAAAACTAGAAAAGGAAAAAATAGAAGTATACCTATTCATAAAGATATAGTTGAAATTATAAAAGAGCTTTACGAGAACAGTCCAACAGATTATTTGATATACAATGATAAATGGATATTCAGCAAAAAAAAGAACGAGAATAAGCCTTTAAGAAAAAACTATTTTCGTGAGAAATTTTATAAAACATTGGAAACTTTAAAAATTAATAAACATAAACCTCACGATTGTAGAAAAACACTGGCAACACTTACGAGTAATCAAAAAATAAATAATATTGTGATAACAGATATAATGGGACACGAAAATATTGCGACAACAAAACAATATTATATTCAGACAGATAAACAAAAACTAAAGTTATCAATGAATAGTTTAAATTTTAGAAAAACTTCATAGGAAGCCTTAATTATAGGCTTTTTCCTTGACATTAGTTTTAGTCCAACGTTAGTCCAACGGATAAGGTAAATGAGTACCTTTTTTGAAAAAATCACAAATAAATAAAAAATCTAAAAAAATGAAAAATATAACTGAATACCTTTTTGGTACTGTATTACTTTGCTTTGTAAGAAATGGCAAAAAAAATATGCTACCCTTGTGATAGCATATTTAAAAAGGAGTTTTGAAGAAAAAAGTTTTCACTTTTTCTATTGGTCAGATATCATTATACAGGATTATCATTATAATATTTTTTGATTTTTATTTGTTTTTACTTTGTATAATAAAAATAATAAAAATGTAATTAAGCCCCGTTAATACTAGAGTTGTAAGACTAGATATTACTGGGGCTTGTGAAAAAAAATTTATAATTTTTAAATTATTTTTTGCTACTTAGCGTGATTTTCTTTATGTGGACTGCAAGTTGAACCAGTTGAACAATGACAGCAGTCTGTTCCACAGAGATTTTTATTTTTTTTATAGTCCTTGTATATTTTTCTAAATACTGCAAATACGATTGCAGCTGCAATTATAGCGATTATAACTGTTTTTATTATCATTTTCTGCACTTCCTTTCAAAATTTTATTTCATATCTATATAAATAGCCTTGCGATATTGAAGAATAAGGTTGATACCACATATGGCAACACTAACAACATTGACACTTGAAATGCTAATAATTTCCATCCAAATTCTTGTTTTAAAGCTCCCATTGCTACGGCACATGGCACTACCAAAAGGACATACAGCATAAATGAGTATGCTCTTAATTGACCATATTTATCATTCCACAAGCTTCTAATTGCGGGAATGATATTTCCACCTGCATCTTGGTCAAGCTCCTCCTGACTTTTCATTTCCAATGTTGCAATTTTGAAGGTTGCAATATGTCCTAATGATTTTACTGACTCTACTGCTGCTCCTCCCAATCCAACTACTTGATCTTTTAAATCTGATACAAAATTATATTCTTTTTTCTCATCATCTCCTTGAGATAATAAAATTTGTCCTAAAAATCCAACTACTGTTTCTTTTGCAATAATACTTGGCACAATAGAAGCTACAGGTTCCCATCTGTCACCAAAACCAGTTGGCTTGAATACAGGCTGAACAACTTTTGCTGCTTGACCTATATATGAACTTTCAGCATCTCCTTTATTTGGGAAATATTGGAAGAACCAGATAATTAACAGGATTCCTAAAACTATTGTAGTTGCTTTTTTTATGTAAGAAAAAGTTCTTGATCTCATATTACTCCAGACAGCTTTTGCACTTGGAAGTCTGTATGGTGGCAATTCTATAAGAAGCTCCGTATTATTTCCTTTAAAGTATTTAAATCTTTTTAATATAAAAGCTACTAAAAGGGCCATAAATACACCAAAAACATAGATTGAAACTACTACTAAAGCTGCATTTTTACTGAAAAACGCCGCTGCAAGCAATGAATAAACTGGCAGTCTTGCTCCACATGACATGAATGTTGCGATAACCCCTGTCAATCTTCTTGTTTTTTCATCTTCCAATGTTCTTGTTGAATAAATTGCTGGAACTGTACATCCAAATCCGATTAGCATTGGGATGAATGCTTTTCCTGAAAGTCCAACTTTTGTCATCATTTTATTTAAAATAAATGCAACACGAGCCATATATCCGCTTTCTTCAAGAATTGCCATAAAGAAGTAAATAAAGAACATAAGTGGAACGAATGTCAATACTGAACCTACACCAGCCAAAATTCCATCAAGTATAAAGCTGCTTAACCAATCTGGCACTCCTTCAATGGCGTGACCTACATATTTTATGACGAAGTCACTGAAGAAACCATCAATCCAGTCGATGAACGGTGAACTTCCATCAAATACAATTACGAAGACAGCATAAATTATAGCAAGAAATGCTATTCCACCAAAAAACTTATTCAAAAGAATTTTGTCAATTTTATCAGTTAATGCAAATTTATCTCCAGTCCCTCTTTTTAGGTTCATTGAGATAATTCCACGCACTATTCCGTATCTTTCTCTTGCCAAAGCATCTTGAGGTTCAAGTCCATAACGATTCTCAATATTTTTCTTTTCAGTTTCTCCAATATTTGAAACACTTACTCCAAATTCAGTTTTCACTCTTGCTGCTACATTAGTGTCATCTTCCAAGATTTTAATTGCTAGCCATTCTACTGGATATTTTTCCAAAACTTTTTCATAAGATTTATCATTTTCCAATTTATCCTTCAAACTTTTAATATTATCTTCGATTTCCTTTTCAAATGGCAATCTATGCTGTATTTTTTTATCTGAAGAATTTTTTTTGTAAAGTTCTACAGCTTTTTCCATAAGTTTGTCTACTCCAGCTCCAGATCTTCCACTTGTGAAAATAACTGGCACTCCCAACTGCTTTTCAAATTTTTCTATATCCAATTGATAGCCAATTCTTTTAAATTCATCTTCAAAGTTAAGTGCCATCACAACTGGAATATCAAGTTCCTTTAATAAAGCTGTCAAATAAATATTTTTTTCAAGCGATGTGGAATCTAGTACATTAATTATCACATCAACTTCTTCATCCAGCAAAAAATCTCTTGAAACTCTTTCTTCTGCCGTACTTATTGATAAATTGTAAATTCCTGGCAAATCAATTAATTTTACATCTTCATCTCCGACCTTAAAAAATACTTCTTTTTTTTCAATTGTTACTCCTGGCCAGTTCCCCATTTTTAAACTTGCATGTGAAATTTGATTAATTAAAGCGGTTTTCCCAACATTAGGATTTCCGACAAATGCCACATTTATCATTTTACCACCTCAATTTGAATGTGATTTGCTAAATTTGTACTAATGACAATTTTAGTTTCAACTGTCTTTATAAGGACATTTCCATTTGCAATATTTTCAATTGTACATGCATCTCCTCTACAAACTCCTAGACTTAATAATCGTGTGTCCAATTTTTTTTGATCAATGTCCTTTAACAAAAATTTGTCTCCGACTTTTCCTTCTACTAACGTCATGTCAGAACATCTCCTTCCATTTTATGCTTTATGCAATATTTATTTATTTTCGATTTACAAATAACACTTTTATACCCAAACTAATAAAGAAATTTTCTTTATAATAAAGCACTTTATAATAATTACAAAAATGTAACAAATATTATGTGAATCGAATATTTTAATTATCAAATTAATTTTATACCATTTTTAAAAATTATGCAAGTTTTTTTTCTAAATAATAAATTAAATATTAAAATTAATTTTAGTAAAATAAAAAAGAAACCCTTAAATTAAAGTAGTTTCTTTTTTATTAACTATTTATTTTTTTCAAAAATTTTCATTTCTTCACCAATGAAATAATTTATCATATTCCTATAAATCAATTCCACAACATCTGGACTGCAATCATAAATTTTAGCCTTTTCCCTGACTTTTTTTATTATTTTCTCAATTCTATCAGCTGCTTTTACATCTGTTTTTGACTTTTTAAAATAAGCAGCCTGTTTTACATAATCTGAACGCTGTGCAATTAATTTTATAATTTTATCATCTATGCTATCAATATTTTCTCTTACTTCTTCCAAATTATTACATTTCATAATATTATCCCCAAAATTTTAAAATTTAAAACGCCCAATTTCCTTTTCTAAATACAGGAATTCTTGTTCCGTCCTCTAAAATTCCGTCAATATCCATTTCAGCGTCACCAATCATAAAGTCAACATGTGAAATTGATTGATTGATATGAGCTTCTTTTAATTCTTCTTCTGTCATTTTTGTTCCATCTTTTATTGTAGTTGGATATGCTGCCCCCAATGCTAAGTGATTTGAAGCATTTTCATCAAATAAAGTCTGATAATAAAGAAGTCCTGAATTTGAAATAGGTGAATCATTTGGCACAAGAGCAACTTCTCCTATTCTTCTTGAACCTTCATCAGTGTCAAGCAACTGTTTCAAAATGTCGTAACCTTCTTCTGCTTCAAAATCTACAACTTTTCCATCTTTAAAAGTCAATTTGAAATTATCAATAATATTTCCTTGATACGAAAGTGGTTTTTTGTTAGAAACATAACCATCTACACGATCTCTATCTCCAGCTGTAAACACTTCCTCTGTCGGCATATTAGGTAAGAAATCATCCCCTTTCGCATTAACACTTCCAGCTGCCACCCAAATATGATTTTTAGGAAGTCCAACTGTCAAATCAGTTCCTTTTGAAGTATAATGAAGTGCCACGAAATTTTTGCTATTCAAAAATTCAGCTTTTTCATTCAAATTATTTCTATGTTCTTCCCAAGCCTTAACTGGATCAGCTTTATCAACTCTTACAGTTTTCAATATTGCATCAAGCAATTTTTCCTGTGCAATATCAGTATCTGTTTCATCTGGAAATACAAGTTTTGCCCAGTCTGCCGAAGGATAACTTGCAATTGTCCAAGAGTTTACATCTGTCATGATGCAAGTTCTGTAATACTTGTAGGCTTCCCCTGCATTTTTTGTCAATGCTCCTAATTTTTCAGCATCAATTCCTGCAAATAAGTTTGGAGAGCTACTTAAAATGTGTATAAATACAACATTATTGTCAAGATAGTCATTTCTTTCGTCAATTGCCCATTGCGGGATATGTGAATAAACTTCTTTTGACTGATATTCAGCATGCAGTCTTGATAATTTGTCATCAGTCAATTTTACGTGAACATCACTTGCCCCAACTTGATAAGCTAATTCTGTAACATTGTAAACCAACGGCAAAGCATCAGTTGTACAATTTACCCAGACTTTCTGTCCTTTCTGTACATTTGCCCCAATTTTTACAATTACTTCTGCATACTTATTTAATTTTTCTTCAAAGTTGTTCATTTTTATTTGTTCCTTTCAAATTAAAATTTTTAATCTTTATAATTAGGTTGATATCCAAATTCTAATGAGACTGTTCCATCTGTAAACTTGCTTTTATATTTTTTAGCAGGACTGTAGTATTCTCTTTTCAATTTTGGTGTTGTGGCAACATTTAATCCAAATGAAAATCTGTTTTTTTGAACTCCAATTCCCAAAGCAGCATATCCATTTAACGGCATAGCTTTTATTCTTCCGCTTCCACCATTTTTATCAGTCCATTTTACACTTCCGCCTGCAAGTGATGCACCAAACGAAAGTTTGGAATAGATTCCATTATCTGTTCCTGTTCCTATCATAAAATAAACTGGAATTGAAACTAAACTTCCTGAATTACTGTTTATATCTTTCCCTTTAACTTTTAAAGAATTGTATGTCAATCCCATTCCAAGCCCCATTACAACATCATCATCAACTCCACCTTTTCCTTCAAGCGAGATTTTAATTCCGCTTCCTGTAACACCTTTGACAGGAGCATTTTTATCATTATTGTTTTTTTGCTTACCATAAATAGGGCTTATGATAATTTCATTTCTTTCTCCATATGCCATAGTGAATGGTGTTAGCAACATAAACATTAAAAATAATTTTTTCATTTTAAATTCTCCTTATTGTATAAATATTTAGTTTTTGAAAATTCCTAATTTTATAATTTTTTTATTATTCATATTTAAGAGCATATCCAAAATCTAGCGATATTGCAGCACCACTTAGCATAATGTTATCTCTGTAATGTTTAGTAGGGCTGGAGTATGTTCTTTTTGCTTTTGTTGATGTGCTGGCACTTACTCCAATTGAAAATCTGTCTTTTCTGACTCCGATACCAAAAGCGGCATATCCAGTTAGCGGTCTAGCCTTTATTTCCCCAGAACCTCCATTATTGTCAGTCCATTTTACACTTCCGTTTCTAACTGCAAAACCAGCTGAAAGTTTTGTGTATATTCCATTATCTGTTCCTGTTCCAAATATCAAATAAAGTGGGATTGAAACTAAATTTCCAGAATCGCTCTTTATGCCATTTCCTTTAACTTTCAAAGAATTATATGAAACTCCCACTCCTGCCCCTATTACGGCATTACTTCCATCACCAAATGAAGATATGGTTTCTGTCGAAATCTTGACTCCACTTCCAAGTGCATATTTTCCAACTTTGGAACCATTTTCCTTCTTTTGATTGACATAAGTTGGACTGACAATAATTTCATTTCTTTCTCCATATGCCATTGCAACTGGTGCTAATAACATAAATGCTAAAAATAATTTTTTCATAAAAAATCCTCCTAAAAAATTTTTATTTATGTTTTATAATGATTATTAATCTTTAAATCCATTTGGATTTTTCTTTTGCCAATTCCAAGAATCACGGCACATATCTTCAATTGTATATTTTGCTTCCCAATTTAATAATTTTTTAGCTTTTGAAGCATCTGCATAACAAACTGCAATATCTCCAGCTCTTCTTCCGTCAATTACATAAGGAATTTCTTTTCCAACAGCTTTTTCAAAATTGCTTAAAATTTCAAGAACGCTGTAACCTTTTTCACTTCCTAAATTTATTGCATCGAAGCCAAGATTTTCATTATTGAATAAATAATTTAATGCTGCTGAATGTCCTGCCGCCAAATCATTTACATGAATAAAATCTCTTATGCAAGTTCCATCTGGAGTGTCATAATCATTTCCAAAAATATGTAATTTTTCCAATTTTCCAACTGCAACTTGAGTTATATACGGTGAAAGATTATTTGGAATTCCGTTTGGATCTTCTCCAATTCTTCCACTTTCATGAGCACCTAATGGATTGAAATATCTAAGAGCAATGATATTCCAAGTATTGTCAGATTTTGCCAAATCCATTAAAATATGTTCGATTATTACTTTTGTACGTCCATAAGAATTTGTAACTTCTCCCATCGGATCAGTTTCCACAAAAGGAACCTTTTCAGAAACACCGTAAACAGTAGCTGACGAACTAAATACGATATTTTTCACATTAAATTCTTTCATTACTTCAAGCAAAGTGATCATTCCAAATAAATTATTTTCATAATACATAAGCGGTTTTTCTACAGATTCTCCAACAGCTTTAAATCCAGCAAAATTAATAACAGCATCAATTTTATTTTCACTAAAAATTTTTCTTAAACCTTCTTTATTTTTTATATCTAACTCATAAAAATTTATTTTTTCTCCAGAAAGTTCTTCTAAAATTGTAATAACTTTTTTACTAGAATTACTAAAGTCATCTACAATAATAGGATTAAAACCTTTTTTTATCAAATCTAAAACTGTGTGAGAGCCAATATACCCAGCTCCTCCTGGCACTAAAATAGTTTTCATTAAAACATCACTTCCTTCTAAAATTTTCTATTTTCAGAATTTTTTTTATTTTTCTATATCAATCAGATTTTAAAATATAAATTAATTATGTAAATTAATTTTTTCCATAATTTCATCAAAAGTTTGAAAACCTTTCAAAGTTTCCACAATTTGTCCATCTTTAAAAAGCAAAAGCAAGGGTAGTCCTCTTATTTTAAACTTCGCTCCAAACTCTGGATAGTCATCAACATCAATTTTGACAATTTTACATTCTGAATTATTAGCTACCTCCGCCAAAACCTTTTCCAACATTTGGCAAGGCCCGCACCAGATGGCAAAAAAATCAACAAGTGTAAGCCCATTTTGCAAAACTATTTCATTATCAAAATCTTCTCCAGCATAATTTATGATTTTACTCATAATTTCACTCCTTTATTAAATTTATATCTTTTATTTTATATTTTTTGATATAAAACACATTCTTTTGTTAAATTTTAAATTCATATAACTTCCGAATACGTTTATTATACTAAATTTTAATCAATTTATGCAATTTTTATCTTCCAAAATTTTTCTGCAATTTTTTCATATCTCTTTCAATATCTTTCCTTTTCAGCGATTCCCTCTTATCATGCATCTTTTTACCTTTTGCAAGTCCTATTTCCATTTTTACAAGCCTTTGCTTTGTGTAAACTGAAATTGGAACAATGGTATATCCCTGTTCCTTAATTTTTTCGCTCCATTTCTTTATTTCACGTCTATTCAAAAGTAATTTTCTCACACGGGATTCTGCTACATTGTTGATATTTCCAAATTCATAAGGTGTAATATGCATATTCATCACAAAAATTTCATCCCGTATAATTCTTATAAAACTTTCTTTTATGCTGACTTTTCCAGCCTTTACCGACTTCACTTCCGTTCCCACAAGCTCAATCCCCGCTTCCAGCTTATCTTCTATAAAGTAATCATGAAAAGCCTTTTTGTTTCTAGCTAATACTGGCATTTTCCCTCCTTCCAATGTTTTTTTCTTTTATTCTACTTCAACTTCATCAATTTTTACTTTCTCTTCCACATAAGGTATAACCTCAATTTCCATCTTAGCATAACTTGCACTTACAATGCTTACTTTCATTGTGCTTCCCATAGTGTAGGACTCATTATTTCTTTTATCCACAATTTTAAAGTTTTCCTCATCGTAAATGAAGTTATCACGTGCTGTTGTAACATTATAAACCACTTCTACGTGATTTTCCAGCTCCATAAATATTTTATTCTTATTCATTCCGCTAAGTCTGGCAACATAAACTTGTCCAATTTTATCCTGCATATACTCAATTAACTTGATTTTTACGCTATCTTCTTCCAGTTTATCCGCCACTCTTTCAGTTCTTGAAATACTTGAGGCAATCGCTTCAAAATTAGCTCCATATTTTGCCTTTTCCTTTTCACTCATAAATTTTTCAATCGAACGTCCCAGCATTCTGTGAACAATTAAGTCAGAATATCTCCGAATTGGTGATGTAAAATGTAAATAATATTTTGAAGCCAGTCCAAAATGCCCTAAATTCTTATTGGCATATCTTGCACGCTGCATTGCCCTTAAAATTAATTTATGAATTAGGTAGCCTTCTGGCAGTCCTGTCGTTCTTTCTATAATATTCTGGAATTTTCCGGGATGAATTTCCTCCAGCCCTTTTAGAGAATATCCAAATTTTATCAAAGTTTCATTCAATGCCTGAACCTTTGCCTTGTCCGGATCTTCGTGGACTCTGTAAATTGCTGGAATTTCCTCCCAGAAAAGTTTTTCTGCCACAGTTTCATTTGCAATAACCATAAAATCTTCAATGATTCTTTCTGCTTCCCCTCTAGAACGCAATACAATGTCCTTCACGGCTTTATTTTCATCCAAGACTACTTTTATCTCAGGCAATTCAAAATCAATGCTCCCACGTCTCTTTTTGTTGTTTCTGATGATTTTAGATA
>ERZ773069.263-NODE-263-length-36669-cov-8.309526_pt1 | contig 36669 bp, 59 predicted proteins | sample MGYA00580619_ERZ773069 | MGnify/ENA primary metagenome ERZ773069 (study PRJEB29015, sample SAMEA2738007) | human oral metagenome | biome: human oral; feature: human-associated habitat; material: dental | place: China | collected 2108 ...
AAAATCCTAAAAAGATTGTAAAAGTAGCAGTTGTTGGAAAATATATTGAATTAAAGGATGCCTATATAAGTATTCATGAATCAATAGAACATGCTGGATTTAATCTTGATACAAAAGTTGAAATTGATTATTTCAAGGCTGGAGAATTTGATGTGAGAAAATTGGCAGATTATAATGGAATTCTAGTACCAGGAGGATTTGGTGATAGGGGAATTGATGGAAAAGTTGAGGCAATTAAATTTGCAAGAGAAAATAATATTCCATTTTTTGGAATTTGTCTTGGAATGCAAATGGCTTGTGTGGAATTTGCAAGAAACGTGCTTGGTTATAAAGATGCTACTTCTACAGAATTTGATAAGGACACAGATTATCCAGTTATCAGCCTTATGGAAGAGCAAAAAGGGCTTAAAGATATGGGAGGAACAATGCGTCTAGGAGCATATCCTTGTATATTGAAGGAAGATAGCTTAGCTGCAGAAGTTTATGGAAAAACTGAAATTGCTGAAAGACATAGACATAGATATGAATTTAATAATGCCTACAGAGAAGAATTTGAAAAAGCAGGAATGGACATTGTAGGATTATCTCCAGATGGAAATTATGTAGAAGTAATCGAAATAAAGGATCACCCATATTTCATAGCTTCACAATACCATCCAGAATTTAAGAGCCGTCCAAACCGTCCTCATCCATTATTTACAGGATGGATAAAAGCGGCATTGAAAAAACAAAGTGAAAAATAAGAAATTGAAATATGGTAACAAGGGGATAAAGATCCCCTTGTTTTATAAAAAAATGGCAAATTAAAAAACTTGCCATCTTTTAGTTAATGAATTTAAATTAATTATTTTCTCTGTAGTAATCCCATTCGTCAACTTTTGTACCGTTATTAAATCTGCATACCCCTCTTTCATTTCCATTTTTATCTTTTTCAGTAACAGATTTTCCACCTTTATCAACACAGAATTTTGAAGCTGGATTTGGCATTCCAATTACTGCTGCTTCAGTATTTCTTGGGGTATTATGTTGTCTATAGTATTCCCATTCTTCTACAGCTGTGCCATCTTTTAACATACAAATGCCATAGTTACCTTTACTACTTTTTACAGTAACAGATTTTCCACCTTTATCAACACAAAATTGTGAAGCTGAATTTGCTGATGCTTTTGTAGGTGCTGGAACTGTTGCAGCTGATTTATTATTATCATCATTATTTTTCTTTTTAAAGAATCTAAAGCTTGCTGACATTCCAGAAATAGACATAATGACCATCATTGCACTTACTGTAATTTTTAAATTTTTCATTTTTATATCTCCTTTTTACTCTTATTGCTTTATTTATACCACAAAAAATTTAGTTTTTAGAATGCCTAAAATTAATTTGATATTAATTTTTTGTTTGTATGATAAAATTTTATTTTAATTATAAATTAGATTATTCCCACTCTACAACTTTAATTCTTTTTCTAGTTTAAATACTTATTTTTATTTACTTTTATTTTACCAAAAAAAGTAAAAAATTTCAAATTTTAAATATTTTCATAAAAAAACAGTACCTTTTTAGTACTGTTCTTTATAAGTTATTTAGTATGTCTTTTATTAAATCATTGTCTTCTTTTAAGACATGTGAATATATGTCTAAAGTAGTTGATACTTTTTCGTGTCCTAGTCTTCTTGAAAGCGATACTATATTAACACCTTTTGATAATAAGAAAGTTGCATGAGAATGTCGTAAATCGTGAACTCTAATTTTTTTTAAATTAGCTTTCCGTGCATAGAAATTTATATCATTTTCAAATTTATGCTTTGTAAATCCCTCAAATAATCTAGTTTTTGGAGTAGGTTTATACAACATTTGGATAAAATTCTGTATCATATTAGTAACAAATTTAGGACAGTCAATAATTCTTTTAGATTTAGGAGTTTTTGGAGATGTTATAATATCCATTTTATTTATTCTCTGAAAACTTTTATTTATCCTTATCTTATGCTTTTCAAAATCTATATCTGATATTGTTAATGCTAAAAGTTCACCTATCCTGATACCAGTATAAAATAATATATTGAATCCAACTACAGACTCTTTTTTATGTTCAATTGCCTTTATAAATTGATTAAACTCCTCTATTGTCCATACATTCATTTCATCAGCATTTTTTTTCCCTATAGTTCCTGCGGCTAAACAAGGATTTTTTTTTAAATTATAAAATTTTACAGCATAATTCAATATAGCAACAAGTTGATTATTAATAGTTCTTAGATAAGTTTGAGCATAATTTTTTTCCATTAATTCATTTTGCCATTTTCTAACTAATAAAGGTGTTATTTCTTTTATCTTATATTTCTGAAAAAAGGGTAATATTTTTTTATTAATAAGATATTTTTTTGTTTCTATTGTATGTAATTTTAGCCTATTTTTTAAATCATTCATATAAGACTTACATAAATTTTCAAATATTATTTCAGTATCAGAAACAAAAGAATTTATGTAATTTCTTTCATATTCCATTGCTTCCTGTTTTTTGCTAAATCCCATTTTTTTAACTTTTTTAGAAATTCCGTTTTCTTTTACATAGAAAGAAACATACCATTTTTTACTTTTTTCATCTTTGTATGCTGGCATAAAAATCACTATCCTATATTGTAACGTTCATTAAAGTATTTAATGTTTACTCTTCCTCGTTGTGTTAAAAATCCTTTTTCCCTTAACTCTTCGTTTAATTTTCTTATAATTTCATAAGCTTTTCCCTCTTTGACGTTCATAATCCTCATAACATCATTGTATTCATAAAACCATTTTTTCATCATTCCTCCATTTCTGTCATATCAAAATAATTTGTTATAACGTATTCTTTGCTTATTAAATATTCAACAACTTTTTCTAAATAACTGCTGCTAAAACTGTCTATCATTTCGTCTCTATAAGTGATATACATTTTTGCTACATATCTTATTTCATTTTCAATTTTGATTTTATATATTTCAGCGTATTTTATCATTTTTAACCTCTCTTAACCTTTTCCTCGTATTCCTGAATTTCTTCTTCTGATTCAAGAGGAAAATACCCAGTGTCGATATTTTCATACAGCCATTTTTCGTATACTTTTTGAAGTTCGTCATAATCTTCAAAAATCTCCTGTGCCTTTTCCTCTGTGTATCCAAAGTCATCAATTAAATCAATGACTTTCATTTCTTCTGAATCTTTCACGCCCACAGTGAAGAATACTTTGTATTTGCTCATTTTTGTTCCTCCAGCAAGTTTTTGTTTTCATAAATGTTACCAATAACTTTTAAAAATCTGTCTTCCACATTTGATAAATTTTCTCTCAAATCTCCGTATACTAATATGTAGCTGCCGTATTTATATTTAACGACACATCTACTTTCTTCTTCAGCGTCGTTGAGTATTACAATATCCCCCTCATAAATTTCTGTACCGTTTTTGTCTTTTACCCCTGTATATTGCATTAATTTCACTTCTTTGTACTCGAATCTATATACATCTTTGTAATCGTAAAATTCAGTAATTGTTATTGTCTTTTTACAAACGTCAATCGAAGTTAAATTATCGCCGTATTTGTCGTATTTATCTTGATAATATATTCTATTATCTATCAACACTCTAAATTTTATTTCTCTCATTGTGTGTCCTCTGTTTTTAATTTTTCACAACCAATTTACTTTCCAGTATTTTTGCGTTATCTGGAACTTCTCCAAATTCAAAGTGCGTGTAAAGGCTGTCTTTCCATATCTGTTCAGATTTTTGGAAATGTTTCTCAGCTTCTTCTTTGTTGTCGAAAACTTTAATGTTTTCGGCTATATAATCAAAATATCTCGTTACTATATATTTCATTTTAATCCTCCTATTTTGTCTTAATCAATATAAATTTTTATTATATCTCCAGTTCTTTTATATCCAAAACATAAATTCCCATCATCGTCTATAAGAGCCAGTTCATCTGAACTTAATCCAGCCTTGTTTGACAAAATTTTAAATGACTTGTTAGCATAACCAAAGCCATTAAATTCAAATGCTATATCATATTCTTCTATATTTTCAGAAGCGTATTTATTAATTTTATATTTTTCTTTGAGTTCCTCGTAAATTTCCGTATTTATATCTCTTTTTTCGTACTGATTTTCAGTACATGCCCAGCTTGGATAAACCTTTTTTTCTATCATATTTATTCTCCCTTATTTTATTTTTAAACTATAATTTTCTTCTTTTTCAAAATCCCCAAACACTTCCTGGAATGGCTTTTTATCAATGCTGATTTCACTTATTTGTAATTTTTCTTTCAAGCTGTCAGGAAGTTGTGAGTATTCCTCAAAACCAAGCTGGAATGGCTTAAATTTATATATTTGATATTCGCTAGGTACTTCTTCCGGATTTGGTTTTATTTCACGATTACTTTTTCTTAAAAAAATTATTCTCCCACTTTCTGTCTGAACCCCATTTGATTGCCCTGATTCGATTCCACAGCTTCGCATTACGTCGACGACATTTTTTGAAAATCTTTCAAAACCTTTTATATAAAATTGTTTTAAGTTTTTCAGCCTTTCAATTTCCTTGTCAATTGTTCCAACAATCTTATTTTCTCCTGTTCCTTGTCCTAGATAATTTATAAATTTATTATAAATTTGAACAATTGCCTCTCCTTCGTCCTCAATTTCCATTGCCAACATTTCCCTTGTATCTTTTAATGTTTGCTCGTCAATTTCATCTTCCAAAAATGCTCTTTCAATATTTTTTCCTGCTGCACTCAACGGATATAAATTTAATTCTCTGTTCATTTTATTTTCTCCTATCTCTATTTTTATAATTTATAATTTTTTTATTTATTTCTGTAATTGCTATCAAAAAGGAAAACTTTCGTCCTCATCAGAATCATAACGATTTCTGTTATTATTTTGACTGTTGCCACTGTTTTTGCTGTCAATAAATTCAAAAGTGTTTGCCAAAACTCTTGTAAATTTCCTCTTTTCTCCGTTCTGTTCATAACTGCTTACACTTAAACGTCCTTGTATTAATATTCTGTTGCCTTTCCTAAAATATTCAGCTATATTCTCAGCCGTCTTTTCCCAAGCCACACAGTCGATAAATTCAGCTTCATCTTTTGTTTTCTGTACAGCTAATGTAAAAGTTGTGTATGCCTTTCCTCCTGAAGTGTATTTTAGTTCAGGATCTCTTGTCATTCTCCCCATAAGTATTGCTATGTTCATAGTTTATGCTCCTTTCTTTTGTTCAATATTGTCTTTAATAGATGTTGCTAGTTCTTCAAGTTTTTCATAAGTAAGTTCCTCAATATTCTTAACTGAATTTTCCAATTTGAACTTATCTATTTTCATTTTAAAATCTGTATAATGTTCATTTATATATTTTATGAATCGTGCTTTCTTTTCTTCTTTTGTCAAAGTTTTTTTAGGCTTTGCTTGTTGTTTCTGATTATTTTTTTCTTCGTGCCTATTTATTGCATCGTTATCTTTTTCGTTATCAATAGTAAATACTCCGCACATTAAATATTTTCTTGCATAGCTTATTGATACTCCTGTTGTTTGTGTCAAATCATTACCATTTTTAGGTTTTGCTACAATAACGTCAATACTTTTCGTAATTTTTTCAGCAGGATTTTCCACATCTATAATTTCAATTGTGCTTGTTAAAATTTCTCTTTCATTTTCAATCCGTATTTTTTCATCAAATAGCAGAATTAATTTGTCTTCTTTCAAAAACGGTTTCAAAGCGTTATAAATATCTTCTGCTGAACGGTAATTATATTTACCAAATTCATTTCTGTTGTCCTTTGTTGCTTTTAATTCAACCTGTATCTTATTTATTTTTTCGTAAATATTCATTATTCTTTTCCTCCTATTTTCTCTTCATCTCTTTAATCACTCTAGGACACCACCACAGCAGCATAGCCATTAAAAATGGAAAAGCCACATTGCCTCCTGCTATCCAATGCCCTTTAACTCTAATAACTTCAATCTGCATTAGAGCAGTTGTTGCAATTAGAATTATCCATTTTATTGCACTCTTCGTTGTCAGCATTTTCTTCCTCCAGTTCCTTAATTTCCTCTTGATCCATTTCTTTTTCCAGTTGTTCCCTTATTGTCATTATTCCTCCTAAATATATTTTCTAATTTCTTCAATGATGTTATCGTAATATCTGAAACTTTCTACTTGTTTATTGCTATATTTTGCTTTATCGTAAGCCCAAAAGCCGAATTCCTCTGTCTTTAAATTATGTTTTTTAGCTATACTTCCGACTTTTGTTGATGTAATTCCTAACTTGTTTCCAACTTCTGTTGCTGTGTAGCTTTTCTTTTTAACAGCTGGAAGTTCCAAAATTGGTTCATCATAAAGGGCATTTGCACTATATATTTCCAAAGTTTGTTTATATTTGTCATTTGAAATATTTTGAGATAATTCTTTTAGAATTTTACTTTTTTCCAATCTGATCTTATCTTTTTCAATATCAAGCAAATCATTTTTTAATATATCTTCTTTAGTTTTAACAGTTTCTTTTTTCGTTACTTTTTCAATCAATTTATACCTGACATCAGCACTATATCTTGCTCCCAGTTGTAATATTCCTTGTATATTTGCAACAAACATCGGCTGTTTTTTGTTTTGTTCATTGATGTAGCAGGACTCTTCAAAAATGAGTTGTCCTCTTTCAGTTCCTAATTTGTCTATTTCATCTCTAATATCTCTCAAAATATTATAATGTTCCTTACCTGTAATTTCTGCAATTTCCAATGATGTCATTGTTCCTTTTGTTTCTAATAATTGTAATTCTTTCATTTTGCCTCCTAATTTTTTTATATTCCCAGCCAGCAATATTTGATTTGCCCAAATGCTTTTTGATAAGCTCTTTTGTTACTCTTGACGTGCTTTGTGATACTGACTAAAAATATTATTTGTATTAACTTAATTGTGCCATCTATAATAGTTAAAAATTAAATAAATATTAGAAAAGAAGACTCATTATGACAGTTCTGCATATTCTAGTAGCTATGCCTTGTGCAAAAATATGCAGTGGCATAGATGGCACGATTAAACTAATACTTTTTATTGATTTTTTTAAATTAATATTGTAAAATTATTAAGTAAAATCGGTTTTGGCTAAACCGTTTCGTGTATGTTGTTTTATAGGTTCTGGCTATTGAAAGATAGCCAGTTTTTGAATAATATTTAACATAATTTAACCTGAAAGGAGTATTTATGCCAAATGATTACAAAGATATTTGCCGTTCTATAGAAAAATTAGAAAAAACAATATCTAAATTACCTAAAGAGTTTAAAGATAACAAAGATGTAGTAAGAATGCTCGAAAAACAATTAAGGGAGTTTCAGAAGTCTAATAAATTTGAAATTCAGAAAGAAATCGGAAACTCCAAACAGTTTCAGATAACATTAATTTTATCTGTAATAAGCACTGTAATATCTTTAATCGCATTATTTAAGCAATAATTTTATAATTACCAATATCAAAGCAATCATGTTCAAGACCAATAAATCAAAATATGTTTTTGGTCTTATTTTTTCCCAAAATTTTTTAAAAAATTTCATATAGTTCATCTCCTTACTTTTTAAACAATTTCTTGATTCTGTTCTTTAATTTTTTTTCTTCCTTTTCTCTCAAAGCCTTTTTGTTGTTTTCATTTACCATTTCTAATACTTCAAATTTCATTGTTGTTATCTCCTTTATTTTTTAAAAATTTTAAATTTATGTTTTTTTCCAAAAGATGATCTATAAGTTTACAAGTTTCATTTACCGTTGTCTTACATCTTTTAGAAATTGTTAAAACCTCAAACCCGCTTAGCCCTTTCCTTATTTCGTTCCTTGTAAGTTTTAAGTCGCTTACGGCTTTTGCAAGTTCACACATCTTGTCCATTGCTATCCCACCTTTTTAGTTTCAACGATAAATCTTTCTATTCTTTCGTTTTTCTCGTACCAGTCTATTCCGCCATTGCAATCTTCATAATAGACTGTATCGCAAACTTCTCTTTCATCTTCGTAATAAAAGTTTTCAAAATACTCACGGATTTTTATCACTTCTTTAGTTGTATATCCGTCTAATATCCAACCCATAAGCCATTCATTAAGCCATTTTTGTGTATATTCGATTTCATCGTTGTTATTTATTTTTAAGTCTTCACTATCAATCAAGTCAAATATTATGCTTTCTACTTCTTTTTCTAGATCTGTCATTTTTTATCATCTCCTGTTATTTTATCCGTTTAAATCGGATTAATGTTGTAAAAAAAATTAAAGAGCCTTTTTATTTATCTTACAAACATATTATATCCGATAAAATCGGAAATGTCAAGCTTTTTTTGATATTTTTTTAAAAAATAAAGTATAATATATTAAAGAGCCTTATAGAATGGAGAAAATTATGGAAACTTTAGGTATAACTTTGAAAAAATTAAGAGAAAGTAGAAATTTAACAATTACTGAACTTGCAACTAAAGCAGGATTAGGCAGAGGAACAATAGGAGATATTGAAACAGGAAAAAATAAGTCTACAATTGCTACAGTAGATACATTATCTAAAGCACTAGGTTTGAATAAAAAAGAAAGAGAACAAATATTTGCTAGTATGTTACCTAGAGATATTGGGAAAAAATTATTAGGTGATCATAGTGATGAATTTCTAGATGGACTTTTGGAACTTTTGAAATTAGTAGAAGTTGAAGAACAAAAAAGTATTTTAAATCTTATAACTGAAAAAGTGGAATATTTAAGTTTAAAAAATGGAAATTATAAACAAGTTGAAGGATTAATTAAAGAAGTAAAAGAAAAAATAAGAGAATTATAAAAGAAAGGAATAATATGGCAAGACGTGGAAAAAGTTTTACTACTATTTTAAAACAGGCTGCACGTGAAGCAGAAAGAAGTAGAAAACGTGCAGAAAGAGAACGAGTTCAAAAATTAAATGCAATGAAAAGAGAGCAAGCAAAAGCTGAAAAAGAATATCAAAAACAATTACAGAAAGAATATGTAGAGGATAATCAAAATTATGCTAAAACAATGAAAGAAAATGCTGAAAACCAACGTAATACTTTTTTAAAAATAGCTAATCATATACATATAAAAAATAAAATTAGTTTGTTGGATCAGATTAGAGAAGATACATTCGATGAAGAACGTCCAGAAAAATCTGTTAAAATTGTATTTCACAAACCAGAATACAAAGAAACTTTTATATCAAAAATAATTCCTTCAGTTAAGAGAAAGAAAAAAATGCAATATGAAAAAGAATTGAGAGAATGGAAAGTGAAATGTGAAGGTGCTAAAGCTGCAAATGAAGAAAATTTGAAAGCCTTTAATGAAGAATTGGAGAATTGGAAAAGGAGAAAAATTAGTTTTTACGATGAACGTGAAAAATACAACAAAAATATTGAAGAACTAAATGATAGATATAATAAAAACGAACAAAAAGCAGTTGAAGAATATTTTGAATTAGTCTTAGATGCGATTGAATTTCCATATGAAGATTTGGAAGGTGATTATGATTTAGAGTACAATGAATTAAGTAAAATATTAGTTCTAGATTATGTTCTACCAAATATAGATGTGATACTAGATTTAAAAAATATGACTTATGTAAAATCACGAGATGAATTTAATGAGACGTATATAACTGAGAAACAAAAAGAAAAAGTGTATAACGAATTGTTGTATGGATTGGTTTTAAAAATTGCAGAAGTATTATATTCAAAAGTTGAAAATGATAGCGTGAAATCAATAGTATTTAATGGTTGGATAGAAAATATAAATAAAGCAACTGGAAATGAGCAAAGTTTTTGCTTATTAAGTCTACAAACAAAAAAAGAAGATTTTGATGTTATAAATTTAAAGCAAGTTGATTATAAAACTTGTTTTAGAAAATTAAAAGGTATTTCAAAACCTAATTTAAACGATTTAGTTCCTGTTACTCCGATATTGAATATAAATACAGAAGATAAAAGATTTATTGATAATGTTGAGATAGGTGATAAAATAGAGGGTATAAACATAGCAAATATGGACTGGAAAGATTTTGAATACTTAATAAGAGAATTGTTTCAAAAAGAATTTGAAAATGATGAAGTAGAAGTAAAAACTACACAAGCAAGCAGAGATGGTGGAGTTGATGCAATAATGTTTGACCCTGATCCAATTAAAGGTGGAAAATACATAATACAAGCAAAAAGATATAACAATTTAGTAGGAATATCAGCAGTTCGAGATTTATATGGAACAGTTCATAATGAAGGTGCTACAAAAGGTATTTTAGTTACTACTTCAGATTTTGGATCGGATTCTTATGAATTTGTCAAAGACAAACCTTTGACATTGATAAATGGAAATAATTTATTAAGTTTATTACAAAAACATAATTACAAAAATGTGAGAATTGATTTGAAAGAAGGAAAATAAAGTATTTATTGATTTTTTCAATATTAAGGGGTTAATTCTAGTTCATTAAATTATTAAAAGGGGATAAATAGTGAGCCGAAAAGTTGCATTTATCTTATTAGCAACATTTTTACTATCTACTGTAAGTTTTGCGCATAAAGGAAGAACGAATAGTAAAGGTTGTCATACAAACCGTAAAACTGATAAATATCATTGCCATAAGAAAAAATAATAATTTTTTAAGAGCTTTTAAAAAGGCTCTTTTTTTGTTAAAAAAGAACTGAAAAATATTTTTTTAAAAAAACAACTTGACATTTCCGATTTTATCGGATAAAATGAATTAGAGGTGAGTAGAAATGAAAGAAAAGAAAAAAATAGCAACAGATATTTATTCAAAAATAAATATTACTCTTAAAAGAGAAAAGTTATCACAGAAAGTTATAGCTAGTAAAATAAATATGACTCCGCAAACTTTCTCCGATAATATGATAAGATTAGCGAATGGTAATTTCCCTAAATTAGATTTTTTAATAGATGTTCAACGTGAATTAAAAATTGATTTAGGGTTAAATTTTTAACCATTAATTCCGATTAAATCGTAATTAATTAATTTTTTTGCTGTTAATAATTTTTCTTAACAGTTCAATAATTTCTTTTAATTTTTTATCATTATTTTCCATAATAATTACTCCTTTCGTTAAAGATGTAATTATTTTAATAATGATTGAATTACAATTCAAAAGAAAAGGAAGGAGGTGTGAGATGAACGAAAAAATTACAAATTATGTAGTAGAAATTTTAAAGGTGCTGGTTGAGAATAAAGTTCCGAAAAAAGATTTTGAAACAATAATTGAAATTATAAGAAAAGAATATGAAAACTATGGAGTGATTCAGGAGGACACACAAAAAGAATTTTTTCAAAAATTTCTATAAATTATTTTAATTCGTTGTACTTGTCAAGGAACATCTGGTTAATTATTTCAGAAATTCTATTAATGTATTTGTCTTTGGTATCAAAAATAATGTTTACGCCATCATCAAATTTCTTTTTGGTGGTAGTACAGCCGATGCCATATCTAAGCCAGTCCGATATCTTGGTTAATTCATCATCGTTTAAAACGGAGTTGAGTTTTTGGAGGGTTTCCTCTAATTCAATATGTTTTTTCATAATACCTCATTTCCTGTGTGTCCTCTAAAAAATTATAACATAAGAAATGAGAATATCAAAAAATATCAGAAGACCAAGAAAAGGGGCGAAAATGAAATAAGGGAGTAAATAAAAAAAAGCACTCCAAATGAAGTGCAAAAACCCCTAAGGGTAGAGGAGTAGAGGTGAAATTCATGTCCTATCTATTCAAGCTGTAATAAATAATTACAAAAAGAATAAATATCGCAATGAAATCTACCATCTCACTACCTCCTTATTCAAAATATTGCGAGCCGATGAAACTCGCATAGAATAATTATAACAAAAAAGACTGGAAAAATCCAGCCCAATTTGTCATCGTTTTGTTTTATATTTTGAATAAGTTCCCTTAGGGGTTACCCCAGAGTGATTATATTATATCACAAATTATAGAAAAATCAAAATAAAAAATAAAGGAACGTGATGAAAATGGAAAAACCTAACTATTTTGGTATATTGCCAGCTAACGTAAGGTATGATAAGAAGGAGAAATTATGGCAAAGAATAATAAGAAAACAAAAAATGAATTAATTAATAAATATGGATGTGAATGTCAAATTTGTAATAAGCATTTTAAAAAAGATGATTTGTGTATAGAACATATAAAAGCAAAAAGTGTTGGTGGAACAAACAAAAAAGAAAATTTATCATTAGTTTGTAGGAGTTGCAACTCAAAAAAATATAATTATAACACAGCAAATTTTCCTATAGAATCTTTTTTTAATAGACCAAACTTTTTTTTGAAACTTTATAAATACGAAAAGAAAAACGGTGTTTCAAAAAAAAATTGACTTTAGAAAATATAGAGAAAATGGAAAACCAATTAGAAGAAAAACTAGAACTTTTAAGAGCAGTAAAAAATAAAATTAAGGGGATGTAAAACTATGAGATTTTCAACATATTTAAACAATGCCAAATGTATGGAGTGGAAAATAAATGCACAGCAAGGAATATTATTTGCTTTGTTATATGAAGCTCCAGCTTGGGCAAAAGAAGAAATAATTGAAAATAAAACTTATTATTTTGTATCAAGAAATTTGATACTTGAAGAATTGCCGATGTTTTTTGAAAAGTCCGATACTGTTTATAGAAATTTAAAAGTATTGCAGGAAAAAGGGCTTATCGAATATATTAAACAAGGTAAAAAGGATTTAATAAGAATTACTATAAAAGGCAAAACTTGGAATGAATTTAAAGAAAATAACTCGGAAAAAAATCCGAGTTCTGAACAAAATTCGGAAAAAAATCCGAATAATCTCGGAAAAAAATCCGAAAAAGAGTTAAAAAACTCGGAAAAAAATCCGACAAATAATAATACTATATATAATAATACTAATATATTAAATAATATATATAGTCAGGTTATTAATTATTTGAACGAAAAAGCGAACAGCAAATATAAAGCAACGAGCAAAGATAATCAAAAACACATAAAAGCTCGTATAAACGAAGGATATGGTTTTGATGACTTCAAAAAAGTTATAGACAATATGTGTTCAGCTTGGAAAAACACAGAATTTGAGAATTATTTAAGACCGAGCACCTTATTTGGTGTTAAATTTGAAAATTATTTAAATTGGAAAAAAACAGGAGGAAATAAAAATGGAAACACAGGAAATAAGAGAAGCTATACAAGAAATGTTGAGAAAAAGGGGTTTGACAAGCACAATGATTATAAGCCAGACTACTCAAAGGGATTCGATGACTGGAATTAGTGCTCCAAGTGTATCAGCTAGTATTTTTAAAGAGCAAGATATTAAAAAATATATGGGTTTATCAAAATTAACGGAACAGGATTGGCATAAAAGATTTGAGAATGCAGAAGTCAAATCAACCAAGGAAATGGAATTTAAAAAGTCATTTGAGAAGTATTGCAAAAACTTTGAAATAATCAAACAAAAAGGGCTTGGGATATTAATGAGCGGTAATCCTGGAACTGGCAAAACTTATTATACAACCTGCATAATGAACGCTTTGAATCAAAAATATCTTGTTTACAAGACAACTTTATCCGATTTGTTAGAAGAAATCAGAAAAAGCTATAAAAGTTTTGAAAATGAGAATGACGATTTTTTATTCAGCAGATTATCCAAAGCGGAATTGATAATTTTTGATGACCTGGGAAATGAATTTTTAAGTGACTGGGGAAAAGAAAAAATGTTTATGATCCTGAATTTTATTTATGAGAACAATAAGCCGCTAATAATAAACACAAATTTAGATGCTAAGCAATTATCAAGTTTTTTCAACATAAACGGCAGTGATAAATTATTAGACAGAATCCGAAGCAAATGCAAAACTTATATTTTTAATTGGGAAAGCCGAAGAAAAGATTTATATAAAAAAGATTTTGAGGAATTGTATTAGGAGGATAAATGCAAAATTTAAAAAGAGAAAAAGACAGGCTAAGCGTCGAGAACGACAGCTTAAGAGAAGTGAATAAGATACTAAACAGGAAAATGACAGAAATGACAGAAGAAATAAAAGCAAATGGAACACAGATTGATGAAAACAGGAAAGAGATTGAACGGATTGATAAGATTTTGAAAATTAAGATGAAAAAAAATAAACAAAGTATATAAAATCAGGAGGAAATAAAATGTTAGGAAACAACGTAGTAGACTATATGATAAACAGCTGTAAAGGAGCATATAATTTAGAAAATGCAAAATTAATTAAAAAGAATGTGGAAGATAAGAAAGTTCAGTTTGTATTCAAGAGAAGTGATTTAAAATTAAACATCGAGTTTGCGAATGATAAGATTTCAGGAATTATATATAATAATTTCTTAACTGATTTACAAAGGGAAAATGTAACAGAATCTGAATATTGTACAAGATTGAATGAAATGCTTGAAATAACAGATATTGATGATATAAATAAACTTGATGAAATTTCAAGAAATATCATCAAAAAAATAAATTCAGAAAAGTTATTTGGAGAAAATCCAAAGAAATTGCTTTTGAACAGAGAATACAGAGAAAAACTTGTAAAAATAAAAAAATTTTTTGGAGCAGAGCCACAACTGCTGAAACTTTATGAAGAAATTGAAGAGCTGCAAACAGCATATAGAAATTACAGAAAAACATTTTACAAGGACGAACAAAATCTAATTGAAGAAATAGCCGACTGTTTTGTTGTAGCTTTACAAATCAATAAAGTAAAATTGGTTAAAAATGTTATTAGAGGCTTGATTGATAATACTAAAATCTTTAAAACTGAAATGATTGAAAAAATCATAAGAATGATTAAATTTAAAATCAATCGTACAGTTGAAAGAATTGAAAAAGGGCAATACGGAACATATAAAATTGAATATAAAGTCACTAGAGCTACACAGGAAGTTATCAGCGAAGAAAAAGAAGTTGAGGTAGTAAATTCTCCAGCGAAATCATTTAGCGTTGCAGAAAGCAAGAAACATAGCCGTGAGGAGAAAGAAAAAACAAAAAAAGAGAACAAGGTTTTTGAATTTGTGAAAAAGAATGAGCCATATTACTATAAATCAAAAGAGGTGCAGTCTGGTACAAAAATACATCCAACTGAATGTACAGAAATAGTGAGAGAATTGATTGACAGGGGGAAAATAACAGTTATAAAAAAAGGGAGAGACGGCATATACGGAGCAACACTTGCAACCGTTCAGGAAGCAGAGGTAACTGATTAATGGCAATAAATGCAGGGAAAAAATTTGAAAACGACTTTAAGAATAGCGTTAATACAGATGAAATATTTTTGCACAGATTCAAGGATGGAACAACAGGAACTGTAAATGGACAGATGATCAGATTCAAAAATAAAAACTTATGTGATTTTTTACTTTTCAAGGACGGCTTGCTTGTCCTTGTTGAGTTAAAATCCTTTTTAGGAAAATCAATGCCATTTACAAATATAAAAGATACAGTTGATGAACAGCAAACATTTTTGTACAATTTACGATTTGAGGCAAAGAAAAATAATGTAAAAGCGTATATGATACTTAATTTTAGGGATTTGTCAGAAACTTATGCAATAGATATTCATAATTTTGATGAGTTTTACAAAATGACGAATAAGAAAAGCATCAATATAGATGAAGTGAGGCAATTAGGAAAGCAATTGTTTCAGCAAAAGAAAAGAACAAACTACAGATACGAAATTAGCGACTTGTTCAATTAGGAGGAATAATGGGTAAAAGATTAGCAAAAAATAGAGTTAGAAGTATTTTAGAGGAATATCCGGAAACACGGAATGCTGAAAATCCCGACACATATGTTATGTGCCTAATACTTGTTGAGGACGGAATAATAACACAAGATCAGGCAGCTAAAATATACGACGGATATTCAATTAACAACATAGTTAAAAGTCGCCAGAAAATCCAAAATTCAGACAAGGAATACGAACCAAACGAGGAAACTAAAAAGAAAAGGTTTGTAGGATATATGAATTTTAGGCACGCCTGGCGGAAAGGAAACTTAGATGTCTAAGAGAATGAGCAGAGAAAACCAAAAATTAATTTACTGGTTTATAGACTGCTACGCCTATCATTTGAAAGGAGTAGACATTAACTGGAAAAGTAGCAAGGAAAAACCAAATATTTCTGATTATTTTCTTTATAAGGCAAAAGAAGATTTGAAAAAACTTTATATCAAGCACAGCGGCAAGAATATAAAGGAGTATGAGCCTTTCAAAAATATGGAAAGCAAGCTGAAAGACAGAATTGGAAATATAATTGATAAGAATTATACAAAAGAAAGCAAAATTAATATAATCACAAATGATTTAATGGATTTTGTAACTGATGAGATTCAAATGTTGTTTATCAAATTGAATGATACTTTTAGCTTGGCACTTAAATTAATGAGCAATGATGAAGCTGTGGCATTTACCAATTTCCTGTTTGATTATTTTTTGCAGAATGATATTGACATGTGGCAGGAGATCCACGAATTGTATAGGCGACAGGAAAACAGGAATTGGGTGTACTGGATGTTAAAAAAGAAAATATGTGTTATCACAGGAAAGCCAAATGCACAATTAGCACATATTTCAAAAAGTGCTGGAGCATTAGGAGGCTACAAATATGACAAAGGGATAGGAAATAGTTATTTACCTTTATCAATAGAGTGGCATATAGGAGTGGATCATGGAGTTGGTGGTGGTAGAAATAAATTAATGGCAAAACTGAAAGAGCTGAATATAGAGCCTTTTGAAATAAAAACAGATGAAGAAGTTAAGGAATTGAAGAAAATATATAAAGGGCATTTCAGAGCATTTGAAAGTGGTAAATAATTTTTGGGAGAGTGAAAAAATGAAAAAATTATTGTTAATAGGACTTTTAGGAACAATCATAAGTTGTAGCACATATTATGAGAAATTTCAGCAAGAGTGTAGGCAATATAAAGTTATCAAAAAGTTAAAATCTAAAACAAGTAAAAAGATATATCTGAAATTTGAAAACGGAAGTATATATGAAGTATCGCCGATATTGAAATATGAGGATATAGAAGAAAATCATAAGTTAAAGAAATGTGATTTTTAGAAAAAATTTGGACAATGGCAGTTGAATATTTTTGGTTTCGAGGTATAATATGTATTGTTGTATTTTAGGAGGAATTATGAAAGAAGAGTATTTATTTTTAGATACAAATGTATTTATAGATTGTAATGATAGTATATCTGAATTAGAAAAAATATTAAAATATTCAGAAAAAAAAGGATGGAAATTCTCGATTTCTATGTACACACTATTAGAGCTGAAAGCTAATGAAAAAACAAAACCTATTATAAACTTTATTTGTAAAAATTTTTGTAAAATTTTAATTGTTCCGACTGAAATAAAAGGGATGAATATGAAACTCTATAAATTTAAAAGTATAAATGATAAAAAAAATTCAATTCTTTATAAAAAAGAAAAAAAAGAATATGAAATGAGATGTATAATGTACTTATGTTTACAAATCGGAATAGTATTTCGAGATATTTTTAACTCTGAAAAAATTTTCAGCAGAAAATTTGAAGACTTACTAGAGTACAGAAATATGAAAACTTTGGAAGAGGATAAAAAATTTGTAAATGAATATTTAGAAAAAATAATAAAAGAAATCTTACTATTTTATAGCGGAACAGAAGAGATTAATAAGCAAACGAAACAAAAAATAAAGTCTAAGAAAGAAAATTTAAAAAAAGAATTAATAATAGATGTGCAAAAGTCAAATATAGAAAATCAATCTGCTTTTATGATAAAACTAATTTTAGAAAATTATTTGGAAATGGTTTACAGAAAAATATGTAACATCAAAGAAAATTTGGACAAAAATAATTTTTTGGATATTTTATTTATTAATTTAATTGAAACCAAACAAATATTAATGACAAGAGATAAATGGATTTTAGAAAAAATAAAGAGTTATGGTTACTCAGAAATAGAAAAGTATAATATTTATAGTTTGATGGGAGTTCAAAAATTAAACGTCCTTAGATAAATCAAAGATCATTATAAATGGTCTTTTTTTGTGGAAAAATAAATAAAAATGGAAAGGGAAATAAAATTAAATGAACGAAAAAGACATAGACAGAATAGCAGATAAAATAATAGAAAAAATGAAAATTGATAGGGAAATAAAAACGGAAAAACAATTAACACCATTTCAAAAGACGGAAAAGCTGTTATCAGAATTATCTTTATTGAAAGGTGCTATTGATTCCAAAAATATGCTTATAGAAGATTTGAAGAAAGAGGGTATATCAATCCAGAAAAAGGAAACAGGTGTTAATGTACAGACTAGTAAGGTGTATCTATCTGAACTAGAAAAGGTTGAAAATAGGATTGAAAAATTACAGGAAGAAATTGCAAGAATAGAAAATGTGATTAGTATGGTTGAAAGAGCATTAGGTACAATTAGGAATAATAAATATTACGATATAATAGAAATGAAATATTTTGATGATTTAACATTTGAGCATATATCTGAAAAATTAAATATAAGCGTTATAACTGCAAAGAGATATAAAAATAAAATGATTAGACAGTTGCAATTAGTTATATTTTCAGATGATGTAATAAAAAATATATTAAATTGAAAAATGATACTTTTTTGATATTGTATATAATTTTTAATATGTTATAATATGTCAAGATGAAAGAGTATGAGTTAAGTACTTGTCATTGAATCCTTGATTTTATATAAGCATAAGACAGTTTAAAAGCTGTCTTTTTTTGTTACAGAAGGAGGTGGTAGCATTGAAATTAAATGCAAGGCAGAAGTCTTTTTGTGAGTTTTATGTAGCTAGTGGAAATGCTACCGAATCTGCAATAAAGGCTGGGTATAAAGAAAAGTATGCAGGAGTGAATGCTGATAAATTACTAAAAAATACTAATGTTTCTAAATATATAAAAAAGATAATGGAAGAACATGCAAATAATAGAATAGCTAAAGCTGAAGAGGTACTGGAGTTCTTAACTGCAACTTTAAGAGGAGAAGTAACTGAAGAAGTTGTAGTGGGAGGATTTGGGAAATCAGCAACAGAAAAAATAATTAAAAATGTAGATTTAAGAGATAGATTAAAAGCAGCAGAACTACTTGGCAAACGATATAGATTGTTTACAGATAAAGTTGAAGTTGAAGGAGTTGTGCCTGTTATGATTGTAGGTGAGAGCGAACTTGAAGAGTAGAAAAGTGAATCTGCCGGAACTGGTTGGAAAAGGATACAGAGATTTTTGGAACTACAAGGGAAGGTACAAGGTCGTAAAAGGATCAAGAGCAAGTAAGAAAAGTAAGACAACGGCATTATGGATAGTCTACAATATGATGAAATATAGGAATGCAAATACTCTTGTTGTACGTAAGGTATACAGGACTTTGAAAGACAGTTGCTATTCAGATTTAAAATGGGCAATACATAGATTACAGGTTCAAGACTATTGGGAGTTAAAAGAAAGTCCACTTGAAATAACATATAAACCTACTGGACAAAAGATTTTATTTAGAGGTTTCGATGATCCGTTGAAAATTACATCTATTTCAGTTTCAGTTGGACAATTATGTTTTTGTTGGGTAGAGGAAGCATATGAGTTGACAGATGAAGTAGCGTTTAATATGCTAGATGAAAGTATAAGAGGTATAGTTGAAGAACCATTATTTAAACAAATAATCATTAGCTTCAATCCTTGGAATGAGAGGCATTGGCTTAAAGCTAGATTTTTTGATAGAAAAGATAAAAATATTTTAGCTCTTACAACTAATTACCTGTGTAATGAATGGCTTGACGAATCTGATAAAAAGCTATTTGAAGATATGAAAAAGAATAATCCTAGGCGGTATCAGGTGGCAGGGCTTGGCAACTGGGGGATTGTTGAAGGTCTTGTTTATGAGAATTGGAGAGAGTTGGAATTTGATTGGAGAGAAATTTTAAATAAAAGGCAAAAAGCAAAAGCAGTATTTGGATTAGATTTTGGGTATACGAATGACCCTGCTGCTTTTTTTTGTGGAATAATGGACCAGGAACAAAAAGAAATTTATGTTTTTGATGAAATATATCAAAAACGGATGCAAAATACGGTTATTTACAGAAGCATAGAAAAACTCGGGTTCAGGAAAGAAATAATAACTGCCGACAGTGAGGAACCAAAGAGTATAGAACATTTAAGAAGTTTGGGTTTGACAAGGATAAAAGCATCTAAAAAAGGGAAAGATAGTATAAATGCTGGAATACAATTTATTCAGGATTTTAAAATTTTTATTCATCCAAGATGTGTAAATTTTTTAACAGAGATATCTAATTATGCTTGGGATAAAGATAAATTTGGAAAAGCAGTAAATAAACCGATAGATGACTTTAATCATTTAATGGATGCCATGAGATATGCACTTGAGGATTATATGAGAAATAATCGGATGAAGACAATTAATAAAAATATATTGGGGGTGAGATGATGGAATTAAAAACATTGGAGAAAGCATTGTGGGATTTTTTAGTAAATGATTTAGCGAGGCTACAAAAACTGGAAGATTATTATGTCGGTAGACATAAAATATTGAAAAAACCCAACAGGTTGAAGGAGAAACCAGATAGTAAACTTATCCACAATTTTCCAGGATATATAACTACGATAGCAACAGCTTATTTTATTGGGAAAAATATTAATTATAAGTTATTGGAAGATAATTTAGCTAGTGAGTACGAGATGGTTGGAAAATATTTAGCAACAGAGGAAGAGCAGCAGTGTAATTATGAGCATGCTGAAAATTGTTCAATTTTTGGGCGGTCGTATGAGTTGTGGTATAGAAATATAGATAATACGATAAATTTTAAAACACTGGATCCTCGAGATGTTTTTGTCATTAGAGATAATACGATAGATAAAAATATAAAATATGCGATTCGGTGGAATAAAGAAAAAAACGAAAACAATGAGTATGATTATATATTGGAGATTTACGATAACAAAACTATAACTGTTAATACATTTACTTCTGTTATGGATTTTGAAGGGATTATACTAACTCCACACGGGCAAGGCGAAACTAGATTACATGGATTTAACAAAGTACCAATTATTGAATTTGCGAACAATAAAAGGAAACTTGGGGATTTTGAAAAAGTAATAACACTGATTGATGGATATAATGAAGCGGTATCAACTTCATTAGACGATATGAAGGATTTTACAGACGCAATCCTAGTATTGACAAATATGCAAGGAACTGATGAAGAAGATATAGAGAGTTTGAAGAAAAACAAAGTGATGTTATTAGGAGAAAATGGAGAAGCCAACTGGCTAATAAAAAATGTAAACGATACATATTCTCAAAATAATAAAAATAGACTGAACCAGGATATTCATAAATTTTCTTTTATCCCTGATATGCAAGACGAAAATTTTGCTGGAAATAGTTCAGGTGTAGCATTAGGTTACAAACTACTAGCACTTGAACAATTAACTGCACAAAAAGAAATGTACTTTAAAAAAGCATTAAACGAAAGGCTAGAGTTAATTTTTGATTATTTTGGATTATCATTGAAACCGTTAGATATTCAAAAAATATTCACAAGAAATACTCCTGAAAATTTGGTTGAACTTTCAACTGTAATAACAAATTTACAAAATGTTGTGTCGCAAGAAAGTTTAATTTCCTTACTACCTTTTATTGAAGATACTGAAGCAGAAATGAAAAAGATTGAAAAAGAAAATCAAATTGAACAACCGTTGGAATATAAGGGATTAAAAAATGAACAGGAAAAAATAGATGAAAAACAAGAATAAAGAATATTGGGAAAAAAGGCAACTTGCACGAGAAGAGCTATCATTTAACAAAGGTACAGAAGCATACAAAGAATATGTAAAAATACTTAGTGAGAGTAAAAAAGAAATAGAGAATAAAATAGCCCAATTATACGCTAAATATCAGCAAGAAGTAACAAAACTGGGTATCGACAAGATTCAAGCGAATAAACTACTTCGTGGTATTGAGTATAAAGAATGGCGATACGATATAGGAAAATATGTAGAGGAAATTGAGAAGTTAAAAAAAAGTAATCCTGTTGAGTTCAGGAAAATGTCAGTTGAACTTGAAACATTGGCATATAGAAGCCGTATCAGTCGACTGGACAGTTTAAAAGCAGGTGTTGACTATGAACTTATACAGGCAGGGGAGAAAATAAAAGGCAAAGTGACGGATACATTGACTGATGTTTACGAAAATACCTATACATCATTTGTTGAGGATTTGAATTTTAAAAAAGGTGTAATTAGTAGTAGTACAATAAAAATGGCACTGGAACAAGAATGGAGTGGGGCTAATTATTCAAGTAGAATATGGAGTAACATTGATAATTTAGCGAAAGCGATAAAGAATGAAGTGGTTGTTGGGCTGAATAAAGGTATTAACTATAGAACTATGTCGCAAAATATAGCTAAGAAGTTTGATACAAGTTATAAAAATGCTGAAAGGCTAGTGAGAACTGAAACTGCCCATATACAAAACCAAGCAACGCTTATGGGATATAAAGATTCTGGAGTTGTTAAGTATGAGTTTTTAGCGGTATTGGATAGTCGAACAAGTCATACTTGTGCCAGTCTTAACGGTGAAGTGTTTAAAACGGAAAATGCAATGGAAGGAGAAAATTATCCGCCAATGCATCCGAACTGTAGAAGTACAACTGTTCCTTATGAGTATTCCGATGTTTTTTCTGATGAACCTGAAAAAGAAGATTTTGAAAATAATGAAAATGAGGGTATAATTAATAATAATGGTACTGTTTTTGTTGAAGGTGGTAGATACAGAAATATAGGGAATATTAATGCAACGGAGTATAAAGATGAACCGCTGGAATTGTTGCGAAGATATGAACAAAAAATCGTTAAGAAAAGTAAAGAAAATGCGTTAGTAATAGCTAAAAATGGAGACATTTATATTTTGAAAGGAGATGAAAATTCGATACCAAGTCATAAGATGACTAAAATTAATTTTGAAGACGCTTTATATACTCACAACCACCCTAAAACTAGTAATCACGAGTGGGGATTCAGCAATGATGATTTTAGTTCATTTACTAATTTAAAATTAAAATATTTAGCAGCGATTGATGAAAAATACATTCACGAGTTATCAAAAAATATGTTTGAAATGAAAAATATACTAACAGAACAGGATAAGTTATTGGATAAAATGACTTATGAAAGATGGATAGTACTAAAACAGTATGAAAAAGCAGAAGAAAAAGGATTAAGGTATAGAAGAAATGAAATTAACAAAAGATAATGATGTGTATAAAAGTTTTAAGAAGTTAAAGGAAATGGAAGAAAAAGCTGATAATGCTGAAAATAGTAAAGAGAAAATATACTGGCGTGGAGAATATTTGAAAAAAGATAGAGAATTTTTTGAACAATTAAAGCGGTCTGAGTTTAAAAATGAGAGTGCTTTGACTGTTTTACGAAAATTGAAAGAATTATATTCGAGTGATAAAAAATCAAAAGAGTAGTTTAACGACTGCTCTTTTTATTTGTCGTACTGATGGACATTAAACATCTGGATAGAAAATAGTCGACAGACTTTAAATGGGAGGATAATTATGTCAGAAAATACATTTACACAGGAACAAGTAGATGAAATGATTAAAGAAAGGATTGCAAGGGAAAGAAAAAAATTTGAAAGTGAGAAAAAGGAGCTGGAGAGAAAGCACGGTGAAACGATTGAAGATTATGAAACAAGAATCAATAATGCTAATCTTACTGCAGAAGAGAAGTATAATAAAAGTATCGCTGAACTTCAGAAACAACTTGATACTTCAAATACGGAACTTGCAACCTTGAAAACTAATGAGATGAAAAAGGCTATATTAGGGAAATACAAAATCCCTGATAGTTTTTTAGGCAGCATTACTGGAAATACTCAAGAAGAGATTGAAGATAGTGTGAAATCTTTTTCTGAGAATTTATCGAGCTATCTTAAAACACAAAGCGGAGGAACACCAAACTCTTTAAATGGTGGAAGTGAAGGAGAAAAAGATAAAAAGGATATAGGACTTGAAGCGTTCGATAAGGCTTTTAGTTCTTTTTAATTTAAAGGAGATGATAGAATATGGCAATGATTTACACTGAATTATTTGCAGACAAAATTGATGAAAGATTTACAAGTGAAGCGGTATCGCAGAAAATAGTAAATAATGATTACAGCTTTGTAGGAGCTAAAACTGTAAAAGTGACTTCAATTAATACAGTTGATAATAGGGACTATAACAGAAATACAGGTTATGGAAATGCGGACATTTTGCAAAATTCAATCCAAGAATTGACATTAACAAAAGATAGAGCTTTTAAAATGCTTTTGGATAAAATGGACGAAGACGAGACAAAAATTAAAGCTGGAGAAGTGTTGGCAAGACAATTGAGAGAAAGAGTAATTCCTGAAATTGAAAAATATAGATTTGAGACAATTCTTAAATCTTGTGATACAAATTCACAGACAGTGACAGGGCTTACAGCTAGCAACGCTTATGCTAAATTCTTGGAAGCACAAGAAAAATTAAATGACGAGGATGTGCCGCAAAATAGAATTGCTTATGTTACACCTGAGTTTTTAACAAAACTAAAAAAAGATGATAACTTTATTAAAGCCTCAGATATTGGACAAAATATAGCAATAAATGGATTGGTAGGAATGGTTGACGGAGTGCCAATCGTAAGAGTTACTAAAAAATGGATGGAAGCTAAAACTGGAACACCAGCAACTACTAAAAAATATGCTTGTTTAGTTGGACATAATTCAGCAACAGTAGCCCCAGTAAAATTGGCTGAATATAGAGTGGTAACAGATTCTGAAAATTATTCAGGAACTTTATTTTTAGGTAGATTTTACTACGATTGTTTTGTGTTGAATAATAAGGCAAAAGGTTTGGTTGCAATTGAAGCGTAGTAAAAAAGTATGGTTAAATGCCATACTTTTTCTATTTTAAGAGGTAATAGAAATGGTTGAATTAATTGATGAAATTTATGAAAAAATAAAAATTATTTCTGATGTAACACCAAATGAAGCAAAGACTAAATTTGCTATTGAGAGCATTGTTCAAGATAGTATTAACTATATGAACCGAGAAGACTTCCCAAGAGAATTGATAACTCCTATAACAAAATATATTTTTAAATATAATTTTGATAAAAATAGAAATATAAAATCTATGAAAAGTGGAGATAGGCAAGTTGAATTTGTAACTGAGTTAAACGATGATGTGGAATTTAGAAAAAGTTTGAATCGTTTTAGAAAACTTGGAGTTATAAAATAAAGGTGGTATGTGATGTTTGAAGATTTTTTTGATACCGATGTGATAGAAGAAGTTAGAAGAAATACAAAAACAAAGACTGAATTTCGTTTGATAGTTCAGGGTTGGGAAGTCGTTTATACAAATGTTAAGTGCCAGTTGAGTGCTGGAATTTTAAGAGCTACTGAGACTGGAGTTATAAATAGTTCTAAAAATTCGTATAAGATATTTGTTAGTAATGATGTGGAAATAAAGCAGAATGATATTTTGGTGGTAAGTAAAGGTGGGATAAAATATAAATTTAAAGCTAATAAACCCATAAAGTACACTGATTTTTTGGAACATCAGGAAATATCGGTAGAGGAAGTGGAAAAAAATGAAACTTAGCGGTGACTGGGAAAAACTGGCAAAAAAATTAGAAACTTTAGCTACTGATACTCCACAAAAAGTTGGAGCAACGCTTAAACAAATTGCTGAGGAAACAATAAAAGAAGTGAAAGAAGAAACACCTGTGGATACTGGTCAATTAAGAATGGGTTGGCATAGGGAAAATGGTGGAAGTTTCAAACAGATGGTTTATAACAATGTGGAGTATGTAAACCATGTTGAATATGGACATAGAGCAGTGTATTTTGGTAAAGATACAGGTGAAGTAGTACCTGGTGTGTTTATGTTAAAGAAAACAATAGAAAAATTAGAACCTATATTTAAAGATGAAATAGGGTCAACAATAAAAGCGGAGTTTGAATAATAATGGAATTTATGGATTTTATAAAAGCCCTGAGCAAAAAAATATACGATTTTACAGATAAAGAAGTTGGAATTGATAATATAAATGTTTTGACTAGACCGTGCTATTATATCCAAGTAATTGACTACAAAAATGAGTTTTTTGCAAATTATAAAAAGCGAATATTTATTAGCGTAGATATTATGTATATTCCTGAAAATGATGAAAATAATACAATGGAAGTTTATAAAGCACTTGATGAGTTGGATAATATGTTTGAAACTAAAGGTAATAAGATTTTAAAAGTTAAAGATAGATGTCTAACTTTAAAAAATGAGCATACAAAAATGGTAGATGGTCTAGGTCATTACATTTTCGATTTAGATTTATTTGATGTGTATGGGACTGATTTAAGAACTTTTGACAATAGTATTGAAACAATAAAAGAAATATTGAATGGGGATACTGAATTAACGGAATATGAATTGCTAAAAAAATTAGATCTATTTGATGAAAAAGGTAATAGAGTATCATTATTTGATGAGAATAATGATTTGATTAGTGATGAGGTGTTTAAAAAATTATCACTATTTGATAAAAACGGAGTTCCATTTAATTACAAGATAATGAGAAATTTAAAAATGAAATTAAAGAAATAGGAGAGTGATAAAATGGCAATAGTCGGACAAATTAATGCGAGTCCAAGCATTAGTATTGCGTTTAAAACATTAGCAACGACAGCTATTCAAAGAAGTGAAAGAGGTACTGTTTGTTTGATTTTACAAGATACAAAAGCTACTGAAAAATGGTACACTTTTAAAACTATAGCCGATGTTGAAACTGAAAAATGGGATAAAGATAATATTAAATACATTAATTTAGCTATGCATTATGGAGCATTTAAAATATTAATCAGAGTTATACAAAGTGGAGAAGATACAAGCAAAGTATTAAAGGATTTAGAAATGCGAAAGTTCAACTGGTTAGCTTATCCAAAAGCATTAGAAACAGAAGACCAAACGGTTGTAAATTGGGTAAAACAACAATTTGGGAATACTGGTCCAATTGGTAAAACTATAAAATATGTATCAAGCTATGCGAATAAAACAGATCATGTAGCTATTGTAGAACTTGCAAATGGTGGAACATATAAGTCTATTTATGGAGATTTTACAGCACAGGAATATACAGCAGCTATTGCAGGGCTTATTGCAGGTATGCCATTAAACCGTAGTGCTGATAATCACATCATGAATGATTTGAAAGAAGTTGAAGATTATGAACCTAAAATTGGTAAATTTAGCTTGTATATGGATGAAGATATAGTTAGGGTAAATTATGGTGTTAACTCTAAAACTACATTTAACAGTACTTGGAAAAAAGATACAAGAAAAATTAAAGTCGTTGAGGGTATGTGCTTTATTGTGGATGATATAAGGGACACATTCAAAAAATATTGGATTGGAAATTATATCAGTGATTATGATAATAAAATGAATTTTTGTTCAAATATAACGAAAGTATATTTTAAAGAAATGTCACCAAATGTATTGAATGGAGATTATGACAATAAAGTAGAAATTGATATTGAAGCACAGAAAAGGGCAATCATTATAGATGGTTTGGAAACAGATGGTATGACGGATTTAGAAATTTTACAGTACCCTACTGGTGATGAGGTTTATTTAACTGGAGATGTAAGATTTGTAGACACTATGGCTTCACTTAGCTTAACAATGACAATGTAATGAAAAGGAGTTGATAAAATGTCAGAAAATATAAGAGGGAACAGAACAATAACAGGAGCTTATGGGGAGTTATGGCTTGATAATGAAAAAGTGGCGGAGTTAAAATCTGTGGAGGCTAAAATTACAGCCGAAAGAAAAGAAGTACAACTGGGGATTTCTGTTGATAGTAAAATAACAGGATTGAAAGGTGAAGGAAAAATTACGGTATTTAAAGTTTATACTCGTGGAAAAAGAATACTTGAAAATTGGATAAAAGGAAAAGATGTAAGAAGTAGAATAGTGACATCTATTAAAGATCCAGATAGCTTGAAAGGGCAAGAAGAGAGAGTGTCGATTGACAATGTTTGGTTTGATTCAATTGAATTGGCAAAATTTACAAGAGGGGAAATTGTGGAAGAAGAGATACCTTTTGGATTTACTCCTAGTGATGTTAAATATGAAAATGTAATAAAATAAGAAAAGGTAGGTATGGAATGAAAAATATAACAGTAGAAATGTTGCTGGAAAATAGCAAAAAAATAGAAAAAAAAGACACAATAAAGGTTAAAGTCGAAGAATTAAGTGGAGCTGTTTTAGAATTAGAAGTATTAAACAGAATGGAAATACTGGATATTTTATCTAGTAATAGTACAGACAAAGACAGTGAATTAATCTATACTGCAGGGAAAATATTTAAAGATGAAAAACTGATTACTGAATTGGGTTGCCAAATGAATCCAATTGAAGTTGTGCCAAAAGTATTGAGTCAATCTACTATAGTAAATATTTCGGAATTACTTATGAAGAAAGCTGGATGGAATGAAAAATTTACTGTTGAAGAGGTGGTTGAAGAAATAAAAAACTAATCAAGGGCGACTGGAAAGCAAAAACAGTCGCTCACTATTTAAATTGTGGACATAGTCTGCAAAGTCTAAGGGAATTAAGTAATTCGGAGTTGTTGTTTATGTTTTTTATGATTGGAGGTGGATTAGAGAATGAGTGAATATAAATTGAGCGCATTGCTTGAATTGAAAGATAAGTTTACTAATGTAGCACAAAAGGCTGGAAGTTCATTGGGAACATTGAAAGATAAAGTTGGTGGCATAGCTGGTAAAATAAAAAATTCTTTCAGTGGAGTTCAAGGAGCATTGGCAACTGTTGGAGTTGGTATAGGAGCAGGTACAGCAGTTAGTGTATTAAAATCTTCTGTTGAAGCTTATGCGAGTTTGGAAGACCAAGTTAGAAGAAATAAGGCTATAATGGGGGCTACAGTACAACAAGAAAAACAACTTATGCAACAAACAAGAGATTTGGGTAGATCAACTAAATTTACGGCTCAAGAAGTAGCAGAAGCACAAATGTATCAAGCTATGGCTGGTATGAAAACAAATGAAGTGCTAGAAATGACACCAAAACTTTTGAAAATGTCAATTGCGGCTGGAAGTGATTTTGCTCAAACTTCTGATATAGTTACGGATAATCTGACAGCTTTTGGTATGTCGTTAAAAGATTCCGATAGACTTATGGATGTAATGGTTGCAACAAGTAATAATGCAAATACCAATGTACAAATGTTAGGAGAGGCTTATAAATATGTTGCAGCAACTTCAAGAAATTTTGAGAGCTTTGAAGATGTAAATATCTTATTAGGAGTGCTTGCAGATAATGGAATTAAGTCTGGTCAAGCTGGACGAAATTTAGCAGGAATTTATAGAAGATTGGCTAATCCATCAAAACAAGTGGGAAATGCTTTAAAAGACTTAAATATTCAACTTTATGACCAGCAAGGACATTTTAGAGGATTAAAAGCATTATCTGATGATTTAAAAATTGCTACGGCAGGTCTTACACAGGAAGAAAGAAATAGATATTTAACAATGATTGCTGGTGGAGAAGGTATGAAAATAATAGCATCCATTATGGGGACAACAGAAGAAAACTATAACAAAGTTGCTAACGCTGTAAGAAATTCTAGTGGTGCAACGGATAAATTTGCTGATGATATGAGCAATACAACAGCTAACAAAATAGCGCAATTTAAATCAGCGATAGATGATTTGAAAATATCGTTAGGAGAAGCATTTGCCCCAATAGCGACCAGGTGGATGGAAGACTTTATGAAAAGAGTTGAAGAATGGCAAAAAAGCGGGGCATTAGATCCTGAAAAATTAAAAGGGCAAGCTGAACAATTAACAAAAGGTGCAGAAATAGGAATGAGAGGAATTATAGGAGCCAAAGGTGCAATTTGGGGAGCTCAATTAGGAACAGCAATTGGGGGACCAGTAGGAACGGCAGTAGGTGCTGCAATTGGTGGAGCTATTGGATATTATACGCCGGAAATAATAAAAGGTTTAATAGAGCCGAAAGACCCAAAAAAAGAAAAAGCAAAACAACAATCTGTAACCAATGCTTTTGACCCTTCAAAATATGCTTCTCGATATAACTCTAAAGATGGACAATTTCATTACATGGGGTATAGTGATGTTAAAGTACCTTCACTTGCAGAAGCACAAAAAGAAGAAGCGTCGAGAATTGCAAGACAAAAAGAATATGACAGAAGGTCATATGAAGCTTTGCAGAAGGTTGTGCTTGATATAAATGCACTTAAAACAAGGATAGCACCACAGCAAAATTTAGCACTTACTCAGCAAGATAAGACAGCACAATTAACAAGTGCAATTTCACAACTTTTATCTAAACAACAAAATACTAATCCTCTACAATCGTTTGATCCGAGTGCTATAACTAATGCTATCAATTCCGGATTAAGTCCATTAAATAGTTTGCCAAGTCTTTTGAATACTAGTTTGAGCACAATGCAACCGCCAATACCACAACCAGTATCAATAGAACAAGTTATAAATCATCAGGCTAATGCACAAATAGCAGCACAATTGTCAAATATAACAATAAATGACACAGCAAAAATTGAGAGTATAGCTAGACAGATAGCACAGAATGTTAGTCAAAATACATATAACACTATGATGTCAAATTTACAAGCTCAAATTCAAGCATCACAATAATTACGAAAGGAGTTTTAATATGAGATCAATATTTATGTTATTGCACGATACAGAACCGTTTATTTTTGTGATTCCACCGTCGGATTTTAAAATTACGAGCAGTCAAAACAGTGAAGTTGTAAAGATATTAGATGTTGGAGAAGTAGCATTAATAGGAGAAAAAAACATAAAAAAAGTCAATTTTTCTACATTTTTACCTGCTAAAAAATCTAAATTTTTTAATTTTTTACTAAATCCTCACTCGCCGATGAGTGGTATAAAAAAATTGGAGAAATATAAAGATAATAAAGAAGTTTTAACTTTGGTAAGTGCTAATTATAGTATTTATTTTAAATGTTATATTGAACAGTTGGAATATGAAATAATAGAGAGAACAGGAGATATTGATATTACAATTGATTTGATAGAAGCTAGGAAACAGACAAGATTGATTGATGATGTTAATGAGCTTTATGAGCGATATACTGGGAAGACTTCACCAATTAAAGAGTATCAACTGGAAGAGAGATTTGAAAATTTAAAGAGCGGATTAAAAAATAAAATAAAAGAAAAAATTGATAGCTTGATTAAAGTTTAAAAAGGAAGTTTGGAAATGTTAAAGATTGTGATTAATGATAAAGAGCATATAAAAAAATTTGAACGAATTATTTGGAAAGGTGGAATAAATGGAACATCACGAACATTAGAAGTAAAATATTTAGATGATAATCAAATTGCTAATTTAGGAGATAAAGTGGAATTCTATGTTGATGCTGATAAATTATTTATTGGTAAAGTTTTTTCTGTTGAAGTTGTTGGAGATAGTAAAATTAGGACTTTTAATTGTTTTGATAACTCTATATATCTTAATAAAAATTATTTTGTGAAAAACTTTAATAAGAAAAAGCCATCACAAATATTAAAAGAAATTTGTGGAGAGTTGAAATTGGAAGTTGGGAATATACCTGAAGACAAAGTGGATTGCACTTATCCAGCAGTTAATAAGAGTGGATATCAAATAATTTTGAACGCTTATACGATTCAGCATAGAAAAGATAAAAAAATATATTCTATTGTTAGTAATGATGGAAAAATAGAAGTTGTGGAACAAGGAAGTTTGGCAGATGTTATGCTAAATTCTGAGCAAGATATAAAAAGTTCTAAATATGGTGAAGATATTGAACAAATGGTGAATCAAATTGTTATTTATAAAACTGAAAAAGAAAAACAACAAATAGTAGATAAAGTAGAAAATAAAGAGGACAAGGAAAAATACGGATTATTTCAAAAAGTAATGCAGTATGACAAAGATAGGGATAATATCAGTAACGCTAAAGAGATGTTGAAAAGCGTTGAAAAAACAGGAAATATCACTTGTCTTGGTAATGTTTTGATACAAAGCGGTTATTCAATAGGAATACACGAGCCACACACAAACCTTGTTGGTAGTTTTTTAGTGAAAAATGATACGCATACTTGGGAAAATGATATGTATTATTGTGATATAGAATTAACTTTTGAAAATGTGATGGATAAATCCGAATTTGAAGAAAAACCAAAATCGAAAAAATCAAAAAGTAAAAAGAGTAAGAAAAACAAGAAAAGTGAGAAAAGCAAGAAGAATGAGAAAAATAAGAAAAAGGTAGGTGCTAAATAATGAGCATGTTTGAAATACTTAATGATATGATTGATAATGGAGTGCAACAGCAATCCAACAATTTTATAAGAGCTAGTGTAACTAGTCCACCGCCTGAATTAAAAATAAAATTTGATAATGTGGAAATACCTTCAGAGCAGATTTACTGCTCTAATTTCTTATTACCGCATTATCACAGAACTTATAAAATAGACGGTGTTATTGATGAAATAACTATTAATGCTACAACTCAAACGGCAACAGGAAACGGACCTGCTTCCCACACCCATGACCATTCAACAATTAAAGGTTCTGGAACTTACAAAAGTAGTAAGGATATATGGTTTGAAGACACTTTAAAAGTTGGAGATGAAGTGCTAGTTTTGGTGCTGGGGATAAATTATGTGGTGGTTAGTAAAATAGTGAAAATGCCAAGTGGTGCAATAGAAGGAGTGTAAATATGGATTTTGAAGAATTATTTTTGAGTCAAAATACAGAAAAAGAAGAATTACCCCTTTTTACAGAGTATGCAATTGATTTAGATACATTAGAACCATTGAAAAACGGCGATAGACTTGTTGAATTAAACGGAAATGAAGCACTCAAGGTATGGATATTTAAGGCACTTAAAACTAAAAGAAATTTTTACGAAATACATTCGGATAGTTATGGAAATGATTTAGATGTACATATTGGTACGGTTTATCAGGAAAGTATAAAAAATGCTTTAATTATTTCGGAAATTAAAGATTGTTTATTAGTTAATCCGTATATTTTGGACTGCTATAATTTTGAATTAAACTACAACAACGATGATAATAATTTAAAAGTCTCTTTTAATGTCTCTACCGTCTACGGAGAAAGTGAGGTGTTATACAGTGAATAAAATAGAAGCGAGGAATAAGTTTTTATCTAATTTAGAAAATAATTTTTCTAAAATAGAAGGAACATTTAATTTTGACATTGCGAGTGCTTACGGAATAGAAGCTGAAGCAATATATAAATTGCTAGAATTTTGGGTTAAGCAAACTTTTATTGATACCGCAACAGAAGATGAATTTGTTGACTATCATGCAATGCTTTTTGGAGTAACTAGAAAACAAGGAACTAAAGCAACTGGGGAAGTATTAATAACAGGAAAACCTGGCACTACGATACCCGCTGGAACAATAGTATTAAAAACAGATGGTACAAAGTATCAATTGCTTTATGATACAACAATATTATCAAATGAAAAAGCGATTGCTGTGGTGGAATGTTTACAAAGAGGGGAGATTGGGAACTGTGCTATTGGAGAAATAGCAAATTTTGAAATTGCTAATGCTAATATTTTTACAGTGATTAATGAGAAATCGTTTACAAATGGATATGAAAAAGAACCTAATGATGTTTTAATATCAAGAGCGAAAGAAAGAATACTGAAACCAGCACATAGTGGAAATATTTATGATTATGAGAAATGGGCAAAAGAAGTAGATGGAGTAGGTAGAGTTCTTGTTGAGCCATTGTGGAATGGAAATGGAACGGTAAAAGTAAGGATTGCCAATTACAAAAATGGAGTAGCCAATGAGGACTTAATACAAAAAGTAAAAGAAAGAATAGAAGCAGATAACGGTAGACCAGTTGGAGCTAACGTTACTGTAGTAAGTTTTGATAATAAAGATATTGAAATAACTGTTGGAGCTATATTAAGCCGAGGGGTGAAATTAAGCAATATATCAGATTTAATTATCTCTAAAATAAAGCAACAGATAAAAGATAATTCAGCGATTTATACTTTGAACAATCAAGAAATATTATCAATTAATCGAGTTGAAAAAATAATTTTATCAGTTGATGGAGTTGAAGATTGTAAAGTTTTAATTAACAATGATACAAAAAATATAATAGTAGATAGTAATGAAATATTAACAATAACAGGAGTTGTTGTCAATGAACAGTAAAATAAAGGCAGTATCGAAAATCGCTAGAAATAGTTTGCAAATTGACTTAATAAAAAGTCTAGTAATAGAAACTCAGGAGATAAAAAAAGATATTGAAAAATATAAGGAGTTTGCCTTTTTAAACTTTTTCAATGAAGAACAGATTTCAAAGTATGAAAAATTTATGAATTTAGAAACTGACCTTAGTTTAACTCTACAGGATAGACGAGATAAAATTTTATATTATTTATTATCAAAGAGAATATTTTCGCCTTCTAACTTAAAGGAACAGGCTAGAATATTTGTAAATGGAGAAATTGAAATAACAGAAGTGTTTAACGAATACTATTTTATTATAAGATTTACAAGTATTTACGGAGTGCCGCCCAATTTAAAAAATTTCATTAATTTTATTGAATTAAATAAACCTGCCCATTTGGGTTATAAAATAGTTTATAGTTATATGACTTGGGATGAGTTTGATAAATACAATAAAACTTGGGATTCTTGGGATTCATTAAATTTAAATTGGGAAGATAGAGAAAAATATAAAGAGTAAAGGAAGTGATTTAGTATGCCAGCAATAAATAAAACAAGTTTAGGACTTAACCAATGGCTTGGAAATGAATATCCTAAAAGAATTGATTTTGTTGAAGACAATAAAATAATAGATGATGAGTTAATTAAGAGGGTAAAATACACAGATGTAGCAACGGAAACGAAAGAAGGAATAGCTCGAATACATTCACTAGATACTGTTGAAAACCAGTCAAATGAATTGCAAAATATGGTTTCAAAGAATTTACAATCACAGATTTTAGATTTTATAAAAACTCTTAATAACGATGAAATATTAACAGCAAAATCATTAGTAAAATATTTAAGTAAATTGTTGAAACCGGCGACAGAAAACAGTTTTGGACTAATTGATTTCCAAACTATTAAACAAGTGTCCCCAAAGCCTGATCTTAGTCCGTATCTTAAGTATGACAGATCATTTATACATAAGAATGATAATGTTATCAGTAGACAAGATAAATGGATAAGATGTAATGACAACGACGTATGGGTACCTAGATATCTAAATATGTTTCTGAATGATAATGAATCGACTTATCAAGGATCTTATCATTTAAATGGTGGTCGTGCGTATTATAAAGTGCCTAACAGGAATGGTGGTAATTGGTGCGAAATAATGGATAATCACGATATGGCAATCAGGGATAATCGAATGAATGATATGGATGCAGATAGAAGAAATCTATGGGGAAGAGCTCACGATGCTTGGAATAAAGCGAATGATGCTCAAGTCAATAGAATTTACGAAATAAGATTGGCTGGGCTTGTAGAGATGGTAATTTATCAAAAGGATGCAGGAAGAGAAAGAAATGGATATGTTGTAACTGGTGTAGTTGAAACCACAGGAGACAGAATAATTGATATCTTACAAATGAGAATATTGCAATTTCATAGAAATGGACAATGGTTAAATGCTTATTTTGCGTAAATAAAAATTAGAAATGAGGTAAAAAATGAAAAAATTTATAGTAGATAAAATAAAAATAATAGAAGACAAGGATTTCAAATACATTGGGATATATAACGAAAAGAATAATGACTGGTATAAAGAACAAAAAGAATTCAATTCAGAAACTTTAAAAGTAATGTATAACAAAGATAGTCTTTTGGTATTAAGCACAAGTAAAGATGTTTCGGTATTGGCACCAACAATGGTTGGAGATGTAGTGGAAGAAATAGAATATCAGGAAGTAAAAGTAAATCCAAATTTGTATTTTGTGGATGGAAAAGTTGTGGAATTACAGAATTATGAAACTATTAAAAATGGCAAAATTGTATTTAATCGAGACAAACGAATAGAAGAAATAAAAAAAGAATTATACGATTTAAGAGTGGAGCGTGATATTGCACCGTTTGAATTTGAAGTTGACGGTGTGACATATTTGCAAAATAACAGGAGTATAGATCAATCAAATTTAACAAGAATCGTCGTAATGTGTCAAGCATTGAAGAAAACAACTTTTGAGAATTGGAAATTTTATACAAAAGAAAACAGTGAAAAATACGTAAATTTAACTATACAGGATATGATGAAAATGGCAAACATAATGCAAGAGCAGACTACTAAATCAATGGCTGCAGAAACATTACTGACACATAATTTGGAAAATCTAACTGATAAAGAACTTAAAGAGTATGATGCTAAAGACAAATACGAAAAAGTATATAAAAATATGTAGAGGGAGAAATTATGGAATTAGAAAAAGATAAGCTATATATCAGTTTCCACAAA
>ERZ773069.264-NODE-264-length-36669-cov-7.261649_pt1 | contig 36669 bp, 33 predicted proteins | sample MGYA00580619_ERZ773069 | MGnify/ENA primary metagenome ERZ773069 (study PRJEB29015, sample SAMEA2738007) | human oral metagenome | biome: human oral; feature: human-associated habitat; material: dental | place: China | collected 2108 ...
TAGTAAATGAAGGATTTTTTATATTTGGAGAAAATGGAGATGAACTTGCAAAATTGACTTACAGAAAAGAAGGGGAAAAATTGTATTTTGAATCGACAGTCGTATCTTCTGAGTTAAGAGGGCAAGGGATTGCAGGGAAATTGTTTGATGCTGGTGTGGAGTATGCAAGAGAAAATGGATATAAAATTGTGCCAATTTGCAGCTATATTGTGAAAAAGTTTGAAAGTGGAGAATACGATGATTTAAAGGCATAATTTATTGAATTTTTTAGAAATTATACAAATTTGAAATTGAAGAAAATATTTTAAATAAATTTACTTCAAAAAGAAGTTTCAAGTAAAGTGTGTGGAAAGAAGGGAATTTGCATGAAATTAGGAATTGTTGGTTCAGGGATGATTGTTCAGGAATTTTTACCTAGTCTTGTTCGATTGAAAGGACTCGAAATCATGGGTATACAAGGGACAAAAAAGAGTATTGGAAAAGTTGAGGAAATTTGTGTAAAATATGGTATTCCAAAATTTACTGATGATTTTAACAAACTTTGTGAATTTGGAATCGATACTGTTTATATTGCTGTTCCGAATTTTTTGCATTTTGAATATTGTAAAAAAGCATTGGAAAAAGATCTGAATGTTATTGTTGAAAAGCCAATGACCACTAATTATGGACAAGCTAAAGAATTGGCGGATTTAGCAAAAGAAAAAAAACTGTTCTTATTTGAAGCTATAACAACACTTTATTTTGAAAATTATAAAAAAATAAAAGACTGGATTGGGAAAATTGGAGATGTGAAACTTGTTCAAAGCCAGTATAGTCAGTATTCCAGCAGATATGACGCTTTTAAGAGAGGAGAAATTTTACCTGTATTTGATTCCGAAAAAGCTGGAGGAGCATTGATGGACTTGGGACTGTATAATTTACATTATGTTTTAGGACTTTTTGGAAAACCTGAAAATGTGAAATACTATGCAAACATTGAGCGAAATATTGACACGAGCGGAGTTCTTATGATAGAATACAAAAATTTCAATGCTATGTGTGTATGTGCAAAAGACAGTGAAGGAGAAAGAATAGGAGTAATTCAAGGAAGTGAAGGAAAAATCATAAGTGAAGAAGCACCATCACTTGTCGGAAAAGTCACATTAAAAATGTATGATGGAACAACAGAAAGCTTTGATGATGGATTTTCAAAAGATAGAGTTGTTCCTGAGTTTAAAGCATTCATTAGTGCAGTAAATGAAAATGACTTGGAATTTTGCTATAAACAGCTGGAAAAAAGCCTTCTGGTAAGCGAAGTGCAGACAAAAGCTAGACTTGAGGCGGGGATTAGGTTTCCGCAGGATTAATAAAAGGGGGGCTTTTAATGAGGAAATTCAAAAAATTACTGCCCCAAATCTAAAAAAATAATGGAGTAAACATGAACAGAAAAAACTTTTGGATTAGAAATAGCAATAATCTTATGTTAACAACAGTAAAAACATTAAATAAATAATAAAAAAGAAAGGTAATAATTGGTAAAAATCAATTATAATGATAAAAAATGGAAAAATATAAAAAATTTTGGGAAGCTGTGGATATAGAATATACTGAAAAAGAAGGAAAGAGAAAAGAGAAAAGCAAATATTATACAAAAGAGTTACTGGAGAAATACGGAGTAAAAAAATATATTAATTTAGTATTAGATTATGAATTGATAGCATTTAAACCACTGCTTCGTTGTAAAAATATTGACCCAGAAACGAATGAAGAAGGCAAGTCTTTATTTTTTGAATTAGATTTTAGTGATGAAATGTATGAAAATGGAAGAAAAAAATTAATATGGTACTCTGAAAAAATTCATAAGAAGAAATATGGAAAAGATGCTAAAAAAATTGAAGTAAACTATGGAGAGTTAGATAATTATATACCAATAATAAGTGGGGAACCTTATGCCTATATGTATATATCAAAGGCATCAAATAGGATAGTACAGTATTCTTCATATTCAGATTTAGAGGATGAAAGTAAAGGAGTTTATTGGAAATGGGTAAAATTAGCAGAAAATTTTGATGAATTTATTGAAAAACTGTATGTAGATCCAAAAGACAATAAGGAAATGTCTAAGGAAGAAAAAGAGCAGCTGACAAAATTTGTTGATGGATTGCTGGAACAATTGGATGAAGAAAGATAGGAGATGATAGAAATGGATAGACAAAAGCATTTGGAAGAAATACTAGAGATAGAAGATTGTGAAGTGAGGGAAGAGGAAAGCTACTATTATGACGATGAGTTTATAGAAAGTTTGGGAATTGAAAAAGAAGAATACAGAGATATGGTTAAAAAATATTCTGAAATTTATTTTAAGGAAACTGTATATATACCCATTGATGATGAAAATATAAATGATAAATTTATTTCGTATTTATATTTTGATGATGAAACAGTTGAGAGAGGAAAAAATCTGCTTACAGAATTTGATGAGAGGGAATATGAAAAAAATCCTGATTTAAAAAGAACATATTTTTGGAGAAACAACTATGTGGCAATAGATGCGGATGAAAATGAGCACATATTTATTTCTAAAGAAACAAAGGAGATTTTTATGTATTATTTTGCTGATGATGTACATAAAATTTTTACTGAAGGAGGAAATAGGGAAAAATGGAAATGGATAAAATTAGGAGATAACTTTGATGAATTTTTTGATAAATTGTATTTAAAAAAATAATGGATATATTTTAAAAGTATGCTCGAACGTCTCTAATACCTAATTAATCGGAATAAATTTTTGTTTTAATAAAATAGTTGCCTTTTAATTGGTTATTAAAGCGGTTTGAGGATAAAATTTCTTAAAATTTTAAAAATAAAATAGGGAGAGAAAATGGATAAAGAAAAAGTTTCAATAATTGTGCCAATGTACAATGCAGAAAAGTTTATTGGAAAAACCATAGAATCAGTGCTTTCACAGACTTATGAAAATTGGGAAATGCTTATTATGAATGATGTTTCAACAGATAACAGTCTTGCAGTTGTAAATGAATTTGCAAAAAAAGATGATAGAATAATGGTTGTAAATACTGAAAAAAATATGGGCGTTGTAAAAGGGAGAAATCATTTGATTGATTTGGCAAATGGGAAATATATTGCATTTTTGGATGCTGATGACTACTGGCATAGCCAAAAATTGGAAAAGCAGATACAATTTATGAAAGAAAAAAATGCAGGCATAAGCTGTACAGAGTACACGAGAGTTAAGGAAAATGGCGAAAAAATCAATGAAGTTGTAATTAAATCGGAAATCTCCTATACTGATATGCTGAAAAATAACTATTTAGGTTGCCTTACAGTTATGTATGATGTGGAAAAAGTTGGGAAGCGGTATTTTAAGGAGCTGGAAAAAAATGAGGATTATGTTCTTTGGCTGGAGATTGTGAAAGATGTGAAAACAATTTATGGACTCAAGGAAAATTTGGCTTATTATCGAGTGCTAGATAATTCCCGTTCGAGCAATAAGGCTAAAACGGCAAAAGTTCGTTGGGAAATTTATCGAAAAGTTGAGAAATTACCGTTTTTGAAGTCGATTTATTATTTTTTACATTATGCAGTCAGGGCTGTGCTAAAAAGTAAATAAAAAAATATTTTGGAAAAAGGAAATGTAAATGAAAAATCATATATTAAAAGCTTTTTTGAAAGAAAAATAAAATAAAATATTTTTTGACACATAGAAAAAAATATGCTAACATATAGAAAAGTGAATAATTTGGATGAAGGTATGAGGAGAGATTTTGTCTCATTTATAAATTTTGTAAATGTAGAATAAAACACCGAAGAAGTGACTCTTTCAGGTAAAAGGACTCATAGTGGACGAGCCTCTGGAGAGACTGTCTTAAATGACGGCACCGAAGGAGCAAAGGAATTTTTATTCCCTAAACTCTCAGGTAAAAGAACAGAGAATGATACATATAAAATTATGGATTTTATATTTCTTTTTTAATATAAAAGAAATTTTAAGAGGTTGTCTTGACTTTATTTAAGTAAAAGACAGCCTTTTTCTTTGATTTGTAATAAAATTTGTATTAAAACGCTTTAAACTTTTCTATCCATTCTAAAATTCAAAAATAAAAAACGAAGGAGAAGGATTTAGATGTTAGAAATTATTAAAAATTTTAATGAATTTTTTTGGAATGTTATTTTAATTGTTTTGTTAGTTGGAACCGGTGTATTTTATACATTACGGCTAAAATTTATTCAAATTCGGGAGTTTAAAAGCGGTTTGAAACAATTGACGAGCGGATTTGACTTGAGCGGAGAAAAGGCGGATAATAATGGGATGTCGTCGTTTCAGGCTTTAGCAACGGCTATTGCAGCACAAGTTGGAACAGGAAATCTCGCAGGAGCAGCAACAGCGATTGTATCAGGAGGCCCGGGGGCAATATTCTGGATGTGGGTAAGTGCATTTTTTGGAATGGCAACTATCTATTCAGAAGCTGTATTAAGTCAGATTTTTAAACAGAAAAAAGATGGAGAAATGACAGGAGGTCCAGCATACTACATTGAAACATTATTTAAAGGAGGAAAAGCGGCCAAATTTCTAGCAGGATTCTTTGCGGTTTCATGCGTACTGTCTTTAGGATTTATGGGAAATGCGGTTCAGGCAAATTCGGTAGGAGATGCTTTTCATAATGCTTTTCATATTCCGACAGTTATAACAGGTATATTTTTGGCAATTTTATCTGGATTTATATTTTTTGGAGGAGTAAAAAGAATCGCCTCAGTTACTGAAAAAATAGTTCCTATTATGGCAGTTCTTTATGTTGTAATATGTCTGTTCATTATTGTGTTAAATATTGGAAATGCAGGTTTGGCATTTAAAGCGATTTTTGTGAATGCTTTTTCAACAAAGGCAGTTTTAGGTGGATTTTTAGGAATGGGAATAAAAAAAGCAATAAGATTTGGAGTGGCAAGGGGGCTGTTCTCGAATGAGGCTGGAATGGGTTCAACTCCGCATGCTCACGCAATTGCAAAGGTTAAAAATCCTGAAGATCAAGGGCACGTTGCAATTGTAACAGTTTTTATTGACACTTTTGTAATTTTGACATTATCAGCATTAGTAATTTTGATTGCAGATGGAAAAGCGGATGGAACTGGAATTTCATTAACACAACAGGCGTTTCACGCAGTATTGGGGCATTTTGGAGTGATTTTTGTTGCAGTTGCATTATTCTTTTTTGCGTTTTCTACTATAATTGGATGGTATTTCTTTGGGGAAGCTAATGTGAAATATCTCTTTGGTAAAAAAGCACTTAATATTTATAGAATTTTAGTAATGATTTGCATAATTGCAGGTTCACTTCAAAAAGTTGAGTTAGTGTGGGAACTTGCAGATATGTTTAATGGACTTATGGTAATTCCAAATTTGATAGCATTGATTGGGCTGCATAAATTGGTAGTCGAGGTTACGAAAAAGGATCCGCTTTTAAAGGATTAGATAGTTAGCAAAAATACTCAAACTGTAAAAATATATGAAGTCTGCAGATTGAGTATTTTTTATTTAAACTTAAGAATATTTAATTCTAGAAGATTTGACCTTAAGAAATTTTAGACATAATAAAGAAATCTTAGTAAACAAGAAGAATAAACATAAATTAAGGGAAAATTCTATTTTTCAAAAGTATAAATTCCAAGTCTGTTATTAACAATGTAAAAAAGCGGAATAAGTAATTTTTTCCAGCCAGGAAGGTGCAGTTTCATCTCATCAGTAAAATTAATAAGTCCAGTTTGTTTTAATTTTGGATTTAATTTTACAACTTCACTTCCGTCCTTTACTCCCCATTTAAAAGTTGCGTCCATATTTTTTAGTACGTCGTGATGTTTTGTCGCTTTTACTGTTCCTTTGTAAAGCAAGTCAAATTGGGCTTCAAAAGAATCAAAACGGTCAGTCAGTATTTCCAAAAACTCTTTAATTTGTTTTTCCTCAAAATACATGAGAACACCTTCTGAAATAATAAGCAGTTTTTTACCATTTAATTTAATTTCCTTAGTCCAGCTCGAATCAAATGCCGATTTTGGAATGTCAGTAACCCTTTCATTAGGCTCAAAGAAAAACTTTCTTTCTTCAATCACTTCAGGTAGGTCAAGGTTATACCATCGTATTTTCCCATTGTCAACTCTTAAAAATCGTGTATCAAGACCGCTTCCTATAGAGACAATCACACAATCTGGATACTTTTCCATAAATTTTCTTACTTGATTATCCATGACTTTTGCACGTGACAGAATCCCGTAATATGAAGCCCACGCCTTTTCAAATTTTGAAAAATCATAATCCAGTTGTGAAAAAATCTCGAAAGATTTTTTGTCATTTAAAATTGGATTTTTGCTGTTAGCATCTTTTGCACGCGCATATAAGGTAACAAGCATAGTTTCTGAAACATTGTCAAGTTTTATTCCCATAACATGTTCCTCCTTATCATAAAAAATTTTGATTATCAAACTATCTAATAGAATTATACCCACATTTATTCAAAATGCAAGTTTTATTTAAAAAATAAAAATAGTTATTAAACTGTTAAAATCATATAAATTTGGTGTTTGAGACCAATAATTATAATCGTAAGCCTATTTATATAAAGTAAAACTGATTGAAAAATAGCCTGAATTATGGTAAAATTAGTTATATTTTTATTGAGGGAAATTGATAAATTTGGAGATTTATAAATGGTAAAAAGTAAGGACAGATTTTTTAATTTTGATATTTTAAAATGTATTGCGATTAGTATGGTTTTATTTATTCATATTGTTGCAAGTGAGCTGTATAGTTATGATGAAATATCTGGAAACAGATGGATGATGGCAAATATTGCAGATTCACTTAGCAGAATGTGCGTGCCGATATTTGTTATGGTTAGTGGATTTTTTCTGTTGAGAAAAGATGAGGATGTGAAAATATTTTTTAAAAAAAGATTTGCAAAAATTCTGCCTAAGTTTTTTGTGTATTCTGTTATTTTTTTTATATTTACAATAATTTTTAAAGATGTTAAAGATAATGAATTATTTTCAGTTTTTTTTAGAAAATCAACTTATAAAACTATAATTTCGATTTTTTTCCAGAAAGAAAGTTATAATAATTTTTTTTCAAACTTTTTTCAAGGGAAAATTTATTATCATTTGTGGTATATTTATATGATATTGTCGCTTTATTTGATAACTCCCTTTTTACGAAAGGTTGTAGCAAAGGTTGATAAAAAAAGTATTAATTATCTAGTTTTTGTGTGGATAATATTTATGATTTTAGTACCATTTCTAAATGTGATTTTTAAGAAAAATATAAAAGTATATTCTCCAGCTGGACAATATGTCGGTTACTTCTTAATTGGCTATTTACTTGCAGAAAAGCCTTTCAATATGAAAAAATGGAAAAAATATACAGTTTTTTTAATAGCAGTGTCACTAACGGTCTTTTTAACATATATATTTACAAAATCAAATGGGAAATTTTTTGACTATTTTTATGATTATCACTCAGTTAGTGTATTTACAGCCACAGTTTTTCTTTATGATTATATTGTAAATATTTTTGATGGAGAAAAAGTTTTAGGCAAAGTAAAAGGAATTATAAAATCTGTATCAACAAAAACTTATGATATTTATTTAATTCATCCGATTTTTTTATTTTTTTGCGAAAGAATATTAAAATCTAGAATGAATTATTTTTTATATATAATTATTACATTTTTAATAGTATTTTTGCTATCATTTTTTACAAGCGAAATATTAGATAGAATATATAATTTTTTAGCTGGAATGAATAAATGGAGGGAGAAATATGGCGGAAAACAAGACTAGAAAGCCTTTGCCAATAGGGGTGTCTGATTTTAAGGAAATTATAGAAAATAATTATTATTATATTGATAAAACAAAGCTAATTGAAGATATTTTATACTACAGAGCAAAAGTAAACTTATTTACACGTCCAAGAAGATTTGGAAAAACCCTTAATATGTCAATGATTAAATATTTTTTTGATATAGAAAATAGAGAAGAAAATCGACAATTATTTAACGGATTAAGTATTTCTGAAAGTGAACACATGCAGGAGCAAGGGCAATATCCTGTTATATATATAAGTTTTAGGAACATGGAAGAAGTTAGCTGGGAAAACTGTCTGAGTCAGATAAGAGATTTAATAAGAAATATTTATATAGAATTTAACTATATAAGAAAAAAATTGGATGAATTTGATTTGATGGATTTTAACAATATTTGTTTTAATAATGAAAATTCAAATTGGAAAGGCTCATTGAAAGCACTGACAAAATATTTGTATGAATATTATGGGAAAAAAGCTGTTGTGCTAATAGATGAATATGATACGCCGATAATTCAGGCTTATCAGGAGGGATATTATAAACAGGCAATTTCTTTTTTTAAGAAGTTTTATGGAGATGCAATGAAAGATAATGAATATTTACAGTTTGGAATTATGACTGGAATATTGAGAATTGCAAAAGAAGGAATTTTTTCAGGATTAAATAATTTGAAAGTAAATAATATATTTAGTGAAAAATATTCAGAGTATTATGGACTTACTGAAAATGAAGTTATTCAGGCTGTGAAATATTATGGGCTGGAATATGAGATGGAAGATGTCAGGGAGTGGTATGACGGTTATCAGTTTGGAGAAACTGAAATTTATAATCCTTGGTCGATTATTAACTTTTTAGATGAAAAAAAATTACGTCCCTATTGGATAGGCGTTTCAGGAAATAAGACAATATATGATTTGTTAGGGAAAGCAGATAAAAAAGTAATAGAAGATTTGGAAAAACTTTTTGTTGGGAAAACGGTTTATAAGGCAATAAATGAGTATATGGAATATGTATTTAATGCAAGTGATATATGGGAATTATTTTTGTACAGCGGATATTTGACAACTGACGGAGAGAAAAAGGGGGAACTCTATCCATTAAGGCTTCCAAATAAAGAAATACAGACTTTTTTTAGAAAAATTTTTATAGATAGATTTGTTGGAAATTATACACAGTTTTCAAATAATGTAGAGAATTTAAAAAATGGAAAAATAGAAGAGTTTGCAAAAGGGCTTCAAGACGAGATACTTTCCTCACTTAGTTATTTTGACACGGAAAAAGATGAAAAGTATTACAAAATATTTTTAATTGGAATATTTATAATACTTGCAAATGACTACATTAGACTATCAGAAAGAGAAAGTGGCTATGGAAGGGCAGATTTAGTTTTAGAACCTAAAAACAAAATAAATCCAGCGTATATATTTGAATTTAAAGTTGTAAATAATGAAGATGAACTGGAAAATTATGCAAAAACTGGATTTGAGCAGATAAAAGAAAAAGAGTACGATGTGGAATTAAGAAATAGAGGAATAGACAAAATTGTCTGTGTCGGGATTGCGTTTTATAGAAAAAAACTTAAAATGAAATATGAAATAATGAAGTAAAATTATAATTAACTATTATTCAGCAAGAATAAGGCAATAGGTGTTAAGTTACTGAATGTATATTGTAAAAATGGAATTATAAGTTATGAACATTTAATTTTAAAGAAGAAAAATAAAAAAGGAAGTGTAATTTAGAATGGCAGTAAGCGGGATGAAAAAAAATTATTCCTATTTGTTTGGGATATTGACAATTGTAACGTATTTTATAGGATTATTACTTGTAAATCGTGGACTTGGATTTACAAATGTGGCTGTGATTGTTTGTTCAATGATAATATATTATGTAGCAAATGTGTATAATATGACTGGAATTTACAGATTGAGAGATATTATAATTATTGTTGGAATAAATTTTATACTTGTTGTAATTACAGCGTTTTTACGGATTTTTATTGTAAATGAAGCAATAATTCTGTTTGGGTTGATTACAATGTTTCAGATTATATATCGTTATATTATAATTGTAGGACTTTCAGAACGAAAAAGAGTTGTTTTTGTTGGAGAAAATGGATATACAAATGATTTGTTGGAGAGTATAAAGAAAGACCGTCAATATAAATTATCGGACTTTCTAAAAGAAGAAAAAAATTTGAGTTCTTTGACAGAAAAACTGTTAACTTTATGTGAAAATAAAAAAGTTGATATAATCGTTGATTTTACAAGCAATCTTTTATACGATACTAAACTTGTGGATAAGCTTTTACAGTACAAACTTGGTGGAATGCAATATTATAACTATTTAGAATTTTATGAAATGTATGAGAATAAATTGCCAGTTTCAAACTTGAGTCCAAAATGGTTTTTGGAAAATACAGGATTTGAAATTTACTACAACAGCTTTAACTTGAAGGCAAAACGGATTCTCGATATAATTTTTGCACTTTTAATCGGAATTTGTGTAATTCCAATTATGATTGTTGCTGCAATAATCATAAAATTGGAATCGAAAGGACCAATATTCTTTATACAGGAAAGAATCGGGGAAGGAAATAAGCCGTTTAAAATAGTAAAATTTCGTTCAATGGCAACTGATGCTGAAAAAGACGGACCAAAATGGGCTACAAAAAATGACAATCGTGTCACAAAATTTGGTAAATTTATGCGTCTTACAAGAATTGATGAATTGCCACAACTATGGAATGTGCTGCGTGGAGAAATGAGTTTCGTTGGACCACGTCCAGAAAGAGAATTTTTTATAAAACAGCTCGAAAAGGAAATTATGTACTACAATTTAAGACATACTGTAAAACCAGGGCTTACTGGCTGGGCACAAGTTATGTATCCGTATGGAGCGAGCATTGAAGATGCTTACAGAAAATTACAGTATGACTTGTATTATATAAAAAACCATGATATTTTGTTTGATATGAAGATATTGTTGAAGACAATTACGATTGTAATTTTTGGAAAAGGGAGATAGGATAAAATTAAAACAGGAGAGAAAAGATGTACTTAAAAGCATTGGAACTGACAGGATTTAAATCGTTTGCAAATAGGACTGTTGTGGAGTTTGATAATGGGATTACTTCGATTGTTGGGCCTAACGGGAGTGGAAAGAGTAATATTTTGGATGCGATTTTGTGGGTTTTGGGAGAGCAGAGTTATAAAAATATACGAGCGAAAGAGAGTTCAGATATTATTTTTTCTGGCGGGAAGAATAAGAAGCCAAAGTTTATGGCAGAAGTTAGTCTTATTATTGATAACGGAGATAGATATCTGGATGTAGATTTTTCAGAGGTTAAAATTACTCGAAGGATTTTTAAGACTGGGGAAAATGAGTATCTTATAAATAATAAAAAATCTAGGCTTAAAGATATTCATAATCTTTTTATGGACACTGGGATTGGAAAGCAGGCTTACTCAATAATTGGACAAGGGCGTGTAGAGAGAATTATTGGATCTTCGCCAAAGGAATTAAAGGAAATTATTGAAGAGGCAGCGGGAGTAAAGAGAGCTAAAATTGAAAAGGAAGAGTCTGAGAAAAAGCTGCAGGACCTGAAAAATGAAATTGAAAAAATTGAATATGTAGAAAAAGATTTAAAAAAACGTGTTGATTATTTAAAAAATGAGCAGGAAAAAGCTAGACTTTTTAAAGCATACACAAAAAAAATTGATGTACAGCGGTTTATGATTCTTGAATACAATGTCAATGAAAAAACTTCATTAAAATATGAATATGAGGAGAAAAGCCAGGAAATAAAGGAAGAATTGGAAAAAAATGAAAATAATTTTTCAGAAAAGCAGGCTGAACTTGAAAAGACCAATGAAATAAGAAAAGAATTGTACGAAAATCTGGAAAATCAGAAAAATGAAAACAGCGAAAACTTTAAGAATATGGAAATTCTGAAAGAAGAATATTCAAAACTTGTAAATCAGAATTCTAACTTAGAAACTGAGGCCAATGAAAAAAATAAAAGAAAAAGTATTTTGGAAAAAGATATTGCTGAAAAAGAAGAACTCTTGAATAATTCAAGAAATGAGCTTGATTTGATAACAAGGGAATTGGCTGTGAAGGAAGAAGAAAAGAATAAATGGGAGGCTAAAGTTGGAGAACTCAAGCATAAATGCGATAAAATTACAATTGAATTAAAAGAACGAACGCAAAAGAATTCTAATTTTGAAGTGGATAAGATAAAAGTCGCTGGAGAAAATGAAGATCTTGAAAAAAGAGTTCAAGGGGCAAAAAATGAAAATAAAAGACAAATTGCCGAAAGAAATGATGTAGAAGCTGAGTTTAATAAAATAAATAAGGAAAAACATACGTTTGAAATTCAAAAGTCAGAAAAGGAAAAAGAAAAGCTTGAAAGAGAGCTGAAAATAAAAAAACTTAACGAGAAGATTGATGAACTTAGAAAAGAATATACTGAAATAAATAAGCAAAAAAATGAAATTAGCTATAAACTTGAAAGTTTTGAAGTTAAAAATAAGGCGATAGCTAGTGCAATTGAAAAAAATGAGACTTTTAATCGAAGTATAAAACATATTTTGAATGAAAAAATTGATGGTGTAATTGGAGCTTTTGTTAACTTGATTGATGTTCCAGCGGGATTTGAGGAAGCAATACAGACTTTGTCTGGTGGAATGTTTCAGGATATTGTAGTAAGGGATAGTGAAATTGGAAAAAAATGTATTGAAATTCTGAAAGATAAAAAACTTGGGAGAGCTTCGTTTTTGCCAATTGAAAATATTCGAATTTCAAGAATGAACGAATTTTTACCAAAAATTGAACAAGTTTCACAGCAAAAAAGTTTTCAAAATAAAATGCCTCAAGATGAAGTTCAAAATATTATTTTAAATACAAAGGGGAAAAATGGAATTATTAACTTTGCAAGAAATATTGTAAAAGTTGATAAGAAATTTTTGAATGAAGATATAGAAAAGGTTATTCAGTTTGTATATGGAAATTCAGTTGTTGTGGAAAGTCTGGAAGTTGGGACAGAACTTTTGAAAAAAGGATTTAACGACAGAATTGTTACACTTGAAGGAGATATTATCACTTCTCGTGGAAGAATGACAGGAGGGCATTCATTTAAGGGTAAAGATGAAATTCTTGAGCGAAAAAAGGAATTGAAACATCTGGAAAGTGAAATTGAGAAAAATAAAAAGAGCTTTGAGGAATTTGAGAAAAAATTATCGGAAATAGTTTTAGAAGATGGAAAAATTGAAGCAGAAAGAACAGAAGCAGAAAAATTATTTGAAAAATTTAAAAATGGTTATCAGGAATTTAATGAAAATTATGATGACTTTAGTATAAAATTTAATCGAAAACAGCGAGAAATCAATACTCTGAACTATGAAATTTCTGAAAATGAGAAATTTATTTTGGAAAAAGAAAACAAAATAAAAGAAAATAGAGAACTAATTCAGAATATTGAAAAATACATTGAAGAAAATAATCTGAAAATAAAAAATCTGAATGAAGAACTGAAAAAATTTGAAAATATTGATGAATTTATTCAGAAATTGAATGAGGCAGATAGAGATTATGAAATATTGAAGGTTCGAACTGATAATAATAAAAATCGTTTTGTAGAAATTGAGTCTGATTACAAGAAACTTTTAAGTGAAAAGGCAGAACTGGCTGAATTTGAGAAGAAAAGAGAGAAACTGGGAACTGAACTTTCTGAAAAACTTCTATATAAGAAGTCTGAAATTGAAAAAAATGAAAAAATAAATGAAAATATATTGAATGAAATCAAGGAAGTTGAGAAAAGAATACAAGAAATTGAAGGAAAAGAAAGAAAATTAATTAGCGAAATTAAAGATATTGAAGTAAAAATACTGGAAAATAAAAATAATTATGAAAAAATTGTTGAAAAAATTACACGTAATGAAAGTGAACTTGAGTTCCAAATGGCTGAATTTAAAGAGCTTGAAAGCGAAGAAATTCTAGAAGATGAAGAATATTTTGAAATTGCTGATGAAGAAGAACTTATAGCAACGAAAAGAAAGCTGTCATCAAATGAAAGAAGCCGTACAGATATTGGAGCAGTCAACCTTGCTTCAATAGATGAATTTGAATATGAAAATGGGCGATATCAGGATATTGTAGTACAGAAGAAGGATTTGCTGGAAAGCCGTGAAACATTGTTTGGATTTATTCGAGAAATCGAAGAGGAAGTTACAAACAAATTTTTTATAGCTTATGAGCAGATAAACAAGAATTTTCAGTATATGTGTGAAACTATTTTAAACGGAGCAAAAGGAATAATCAAAATGACAGATCCTGAAAACTTGCTTACCACAGGACTGGAACTGAGTGTAAAATATAAAAATAAGCCAGAGCAGACTCTTCTTCTTCTTTCAGGTGGGGAAAAATCAATGCTTGCAGTATCATTTATAATGGCAATCTTTATGTTTAAGCCAAGTCCATTTACTTTCTTTGATGAAATTGAAGCAGCTCTTGATGAAAAAAATACAAAGAAAATTGTTGAATTACTACATCAGTTTATTGATAAATCGCAATTTATATTAATTACTCATAATAAGGAAACAATGAAAGGATCTCACAGACTTTATGGAGTTACGATGAATAAAGAAATTGGAGAAACTAAGATTGTTGCAGTTGATGTGTAATTTAATAAACTTTTTTACTGGAAATTTTTTAATATTTTTGATAAAATATAAGTAAAATTAATAATTTAAGATATATAGAAATTTTAGTTTAAAATAAGAGTGAAAGATTAGACTATATTTACAATAATCCATTACTTTTACATATTTTGCTCTAATTTTTAAATGAATTGACTATAAGTATTTAAAATAGAAAGGAGAAATGTGAAAAAGTTTTCACATAAATTGGAAAATGCTAAAAAAAATATTAGGTTTATTGATGATACTTACATGTTCGGTTGTTGGACTTGCTGAAACAGATATATCACAAATTGCAAGTGATTATCCATATAAAGAAAGTGCGATAATGGCAACTGTTTTAGGAACTCCTTCAGAACAGCACGACAAGTTCAAAAATCCAAAAGGTCCAAAAGTAAAAAAATTTACAACAACAAAAAAAATTCCCGAAATATTAAGACAATGGAAAGACTATAACTATGGTGTATGGACGCAAAAAGGGAAAAAAGCACCGCTGATGATTATAATTTCAGGAACGGGATCGCTTTATAGCAGTGGACTGTCACTTTATTTAGCAAATGTGTTTTATGATAAAGGTTATAATGTAATTGCATTTAGTTCACCGACGACAATGCCATATATTGTAAGTCAAAGTAAAAACGCATATGCAGGTTATATAAAAGACGAGACAACACAATTATACTCATTAATAAGTCAAGCTATTTCAAGAGAAAAAAGCGATGGAATGAAAATTGATAAAACATATATCGGAGGTTACAGCTTAGGTGGATTCCAGTCGCTTTTAATACATGAAATGGATGAAAAAAATGGTGGAAGAATAGGGATTGAGAAATCATTGCTATTAAATTCTCCAGTCAGTATTTTGACTGCAACGCAGAATTTGGATAATTTTTTAGTAAAAAATGGAATTTATGATGCGAGAAGTTTGGAAAAATATATGGACACTATATTTAGCAGGCTTATGTATGATGATTCAATAAAAATGAAAGATTTTGAATTTTCAAATCTTAATAGTTCATTAGGAAAATTGGGGCTTGGAGAAAAAGATTTTGAAGTGCTTACAGGACTACTATTTAGATTTTATTCAGCTAATATGACTTTTGCTGGAGAAGTATTTAGTGGAAATAATGCAACGGGTAGGCTTTCAAATAAAAAATCATATAAACGTTTTGATTCTGTTTCAAAAGAGTTTAGAGAAGGATTGTCTATTTCATTTGATGAATATGCAAAAGAAATTTTGTATCCATATTTGAAAAAAAATAGAAATCCTAATCTTAGTTTCAATGATTTTATAAATGAATTTGATTTGAAAAATAGCCAGGACTTTATAAATAAAAATAATAAAAATATAATATTTATAACATCAACTAATGATATTTTATATTCAAGTCAAGATATAGACTATATAAAAAATACATTTTCAAATAAAGTTTTGCTACCATTTGGTGGACATACAGGAGCTCTTTGGCATAAGGATGTAGCAAATTTGATGGTAGATAAATTGGAGGAAAATTAGAATATGGCAGGAAAAAATAAATTATTAATGTTTGGAACAATGCTTGCTGTCGCAACGCTTGGAAAAGCTGAATTGATGGAAATAAAAAATGAGGATACAATTACATATATAGAGGAAAGAAATAAGGAAGCTAACGATGATTTATTTGTTGAATTTGTAAACGGTAAAACACAGGAAACATCCGATAAGAACATTAAATTAGTTCCGCAAACAAATGTAAAAATCAAGAAAAATAAGCCAGATACAAATAAATACATAGCTTTTGAAGAGGATGGATACGGTGTTTTGGCAAATAATTTGGAAGAGTTGAATGAAGATTACATTGTATCAAATCAAGTTTTTCAATTAACTGGTATAAATGACTCACTAGAACCATTTAATAGAAGAATGTATGCTTTTAATACTCAAATTGATAAAAAAATAGTTTATCCAGCATCACGGATTTATGCGGCAGTTGTACCAAAACCAATAAGAAAGGGAATTTCAAATTTTTATAATAACTTTAGTGAGATACCTACATTTGTAAATTCAGTACTGCAACTTAAACCAGGAAAAGCTGTAAATGCACTTGGAAGATTTGTTGTAAATTCGACAGTAGGAGTATTAGGTGTCGCAGATGTCGCTAAAAATATGGGAATGAAAAGAGACCCTGAAACAATGGGAGACACTTTAGGACATTATGGAGTAAAAACAGGACCATTTTTAGTTTTACCTGTATTAGGACCAAGTGATTTAAGAGATGCTGTTGGAGCAGGAATAGACTCAATATCAGAAGGAGCAGTAAGACGTGTGGCAGAAGAAAAATTATTTTTTGATACAGGAGTATTTGATAAAAATGTTTATGGATTCACAAAACCAGTTGTTACAGGACTAAATGCAAGTTCAATGATTGGAATGAGATATGGAGATTTAAATTCACCATTTGAATATGATTTAGTGAAGGCAATTTATTACAATTACAGAAAAATACAAGTTATAAAATAAAGTATTTTTTCTAACTGAATAAGCATTTAATTTTAAATAAAATTAGGAGGAAATCAGAATGAGCTATATAAAAGATATAGATTTAGAAGTTTATAATGCAATTGTTGAAGAAGAAAAAAGACAAGAGGAAGGAATTGAGCTGATTGCTTCAGAAAATTTTGTTTCAAAGGCAGTAATGGAAGCCGCTGGATCCGTGTTTACAAATAAATATGCGGAAGGTTATCCTGGAAAGAGATATTACGGTGGATGTTCAAATGCTGATGTTGTAGAAAGTCTTGCTATTGAAAGATTAAAACAAATATTTGGAGCAAAATATGCAAATGTGCAACCACATTCGGGATCTCAAGCAAATATGGGAGTTTATGTTGGACTGCTTGAGGCTGGAGATAAAATTCTAGGAATGAGCCTTAGTGCTGGTGGACATTTGACACATGGTTATAAAATCAATTTTTCAGGAAAAAATTACATTGGATTGGAATATGGTCTAAATTCCGAAACAGAACTGATTGATTATGAAGCAGTTAGAGAAATTGCATTAAGAGAAAAGCCTAAAATGATAGTTGCAGGAGCAAGTGCTTATTCAAGAATAATTGATTTTAAGAAATTTAGAGAAATTGCTGATGAAATTGGTGCATATTTGATGGTAGATATGGCTCATATCGCTGGACTCGTAGCAGCTGGACTTCATCCAAACCCAATAGAATATGCAGATGTAGTAACTTCTACGACTCATAAGACTCTAAGAGGACCTCGTGGTGGAATAATTTTGACAAATAATGAAGAAATTGCAAAAAAAATTGATAAAACAATATTCCCTGGAATACAAGGTGGACCGCTAGTTCATATAATTGCGGCAAAAGCTGTTGCATTTAAAGAGGCACTTAGCCCAGAATACAAAAAATATCAGGAGCAAGTGGCAAAAAATGCTAAAATTTTGTCAGAAGAATTGGTAAAAGGCGGGCTTAGAATTGTAAGTGGTGGTACTGACAACCATTTAATGCTGGTTGATTTACGTCCAATGGGAGTTACAGGAAAAATAGCCGAAGCAAAATTGGAAGAGGCTGGAATAACTTGTAATAAAAATGCTATTCCAAACGATCCTGAAAAGCCATTTGTAACAAGTGGAATAAGACTAGGAACACCTGCAATCACAGCTCGTGGATTTAAAGAAGAAGAAACAAGACAGGTGGCACAATTTATATTAAAAGTATTAGGAAATATAAATGACAATGAAAAAATTGCCCAAGTAAAAGAGCAAGTTTTAAAATTAACTGAAAAATTTCCACTTTATAAAGGTAAATAATTTAAAGATAAAAAATTAGGAGAAAATGTGAGAAATAATAATAGAAAAAACGATGAAATGCGTGAAGTAAAAGTAACTAAAAATTATATTGTTCATCCAGAAGGTTCTGTTTTAATCGAATTTGGAAATACAAAGGTTATTTGTAATGCAACAATTGAAGAAAAAATTCCAAGATGGCTAAAAGGGACAGGGTCAGGATGGATAACTGCCGAATATAGCATGCTTCCAAGAGCAACACATACACGTATCCAAAGAGAATCAATAAAAGGAAAACTATCTGGAAGAACAATGGAAATTCAGCGTTTAATCGGAAGAGCCTTGAGAGCAGCGATAGATTTGGAAAAGCTTGGAGAAAGAACGATAATGATAGATTGTGATGTAATTCAGGCAGATGGAGGAACAAGAACAGCTTCAATCACGGGAGCCTATCTTGCTCTAGAATTAGCAGTTGAAAGACTTATAGATGAAGGAAAATTAAAAGAAATACCAATAAAATCAAAAGTCGCAGCAATAAGTGTTGGAAAAGTCCGAAATGAAATGCTTCTTGACTTAGAATATGAAGAAGACTCGAAAGCTGATGTGGATATGAACATTGTAATGAACGATAAAGGTGAGTTTATTGAATTGCAGGGGACAGGAGAAGAAGCAACTTTTACTCATGCAGAACTGATGAAGTTTATTGAATTGTCTAAAAATGCCTTTGATAAGTTATTTAGTTTGTAAATCAAAAATTTTAAGAAAGGATGGTGAAAGAATATATGAAGAAAAATGGAATGGAAAAATTATTTGATGAATATATGAAAAGAATACAAGACGGCGATACAAAGGCTATGAATGAGATTGGTCTTATTTTTCAAAATAATTATGACAATGAAAATGCAAAAAAATGGTTTTTGAAGGCTATTGAGGCTGGAGATTATGAATGTGCAAATAATTTGGGATATCTTTATGCTAGCCAGCATGATTTTGAGAATGCGGAAAAATATTATTTAATTGCGATTAAAAATAAAGATTATGATGCTTTAAATAATTTAGCAATTTTGTATGAGCAGAATGGGAAAAATGAAGAAGCAGAAAAATATTACTTAATAGCTATTGAAAAGAACTGTGAAGGTGCGAAAGAAAATCTTTTGACATTTTATAATTCAACTAAACAGACTGAAAAGGAAAAAGATATATATTTACAGATGGCTTGGAAAGATGATATCAATGCGATGAATCATCTAGGAATGATTTTTGGAAATGAAGGAAATTTTAAAGAATCTGAGAAATGGTTTTTAAAAGCTGCAGCACTTGGAGACGAACATGCGAAGAATAATTTGAAAGTTTTAAAGGATAATTTTAAGAAATCAAATTAATTGGTATAAAAATATCATATTAAAATTAAGAAAAATTTGACTAATTTCATTATATATGGTAACATAAAAACAAGATAGTTAAATATAAAATAAATAAATTGGAGGAATTAAAATGGGATTATTTGATTTATTCAAAAAAGGTAACAAAGGTGAAGAAGTTAAGCAGGAATTTGATGGGAAAGTAATAGCTCCTATTTCAGGAAACTTATTACCTTTATCAGAAGTACCTGATGAAGTTTTTGCTCAAAAAATGATAGGAGACGGAGTTGCAATTGAACCAACTGCCTCTGGAGTAATGGTAGCACCAGCTTCTGGAAGAATAGAAAAAATATTTGATACTAATCATGCTTTTAGTATTGTAACACCTGCTGGAATCGAAATCTTTGTGCATCTTGGAATGGATACAGTTAAACTTGAAGGAAAAGGATTTGAAAGAATTGCAGAAGAAGGAGCAGTAGTAAAAGCAGGAGATCCAATAGTTAAATATGATTATGACTTCTTAAAAGAAAATGCAAAATCAATTATTACACCAGTAATAATTTCAAATAGTGATGATTATAGTTCATTAAATCCAGTTGAATCTGGAAAAGCAGTAGCTGGAGAAACACTTGTATTGAATGTTGTAAAATAATTTTAATCTCGAATCAATAAAAAATCTCTATTTAAGCAAGAAAATTCTTACTTATCTAGAGATTTTTTTTGTAATTTTATATAATTACTTTCTTTATTTTTAAAACCTTTTTTCCAGTTGATACTTTTTACAGAAATAAAGAAGATTAAACCTGCCAATGTATTTGAAAATAAATTTCCCCAGAAAATTGAGTAAAGTCCAAGATATTTTTGAGTTACCAGGATAAAAATATATCTTAATAACCATATTCTTAAAATAGACATAACTAAAGGAACTTTTGTTCTTCCAAGTGCAATAAAAACTCCTTGTGAAATCATAAAAATGCTAAATCCAATTACCGAATATGTGTAAATGTGCAAAGCCTTATCAGCGATTTCAATAACTTTTGGAACTTTTGTAAAAGTTAGCACAAGAGGCATTGAAATTGGTAAAATCAGGATAATTGTTAAAATAGAAAGTATAGCTCCTGTTCTCCAGCCAATTTTAAACACATCTTTAGACTTCTTAACATTTCCAGTTCCCATATTTATGCTAATCATGGAAGAAACTGTAGTTCCGATTGAAGATGGCAAAATAAAGCAGATTGCATTGATGTTAGAGGCAATTCCTTGTGCATTTAAGGCGATTGCACCGAATTTTTCCATTTCTTTGTTTATAAGGAAAAATCCAAGATACAGGAAGGCATAGTTTAACATTGATGGAAAGCCAATATTTAGAAGTCTTTTTATTATAGGCAGTTTCATTGAATAATTTCTTAAATCCAGCTTGACATCTCCATTTTTTAAAAATAAATCGTAAAACATCCAGATTGTGATTGCAATATAGGAAAAAAGCGAAGCCATTACTGCACCCACAATTCCCATTTTTAAGACATATAGAAAAATTGAATTAAAAATTATTTTTAAAATTAACAATAAAAAAATTCTAATAAATGTAACTTCAGGTCGACCAATCGCATTTTTCGATGAATTATAAATTGCAGCCAAAAATACAAAAGGCATTACAAGTGAGTAGAGAGCAATATAAATATAGACATTATCACGAATTTCAGCAGTTGTATATTTGGAAATTATAAAGGCTGAAAATACACAGACTGGAATTATAAAAAGTCCAATAACAAAGCTAAAAACAAAAATTTGCAGCATAGTTTCCTTTACAGCTAGCATTCTTCCTTTTCCATAAAGCCTTCCAAGCATAACAAGAGTAGCAACTCCAAGCCCTTGCGACAATGCAATCATAATATTTAATACAGGCTGACTAAATGTAACAGAACTAGCCACTTCAACATTCGTAAGCCTGTTTAGAAATAAACTGTCAGAAAGTGGAATAAGTGCCTGAATAATTCCAACTAGCAATGTTGGGATGGATAGGAAAAGCAGTGTATTTATAACTTTTCCGTTTAAAATCATCTCACGGCGTTCTTCATTAGATTGGGTTTTAAATATTGTTTTCATTTTCTTTTTTTCTTTCTCCTTTCTTTAAAAAATTATCATATCCTATTATTATAGCATTTTTTTGAGAAATTTTAAAATATTTTTTTTCTTATGATTTTCTTTGTTTAGTTTGGTTAGTAAAATTTGAAGTTGAAAAGACTTAATATGAAAATATATTAAAATTTTGAAAAACACTTTACAAATCTAAAAAAATTAGTTATAATAATAGAAGTTATGTGATAGAGGTGCAGTTATTAAAAGTAAATTTACGGAGAAAAGTCGATTCTGTGAAATAAGTTGAAAGGAATAATTGCCGAAGCGTAGGGATTGACTGTCTTTATTGCTGGGGCTATGGAGAATATCCATAGAACTGTCATTATCAAGGGATAATGGGGAGCTGTCAGATATAATTCATATAAATTTTTAAGTTTTTTAGTTTAAAATATAAATAATAAAAAAATTTTAGATATATGTTTTATATGCTGATGCTTATTATCAGCATTTTTTATTATCCAAAAAATAAAAATATTGAAAGGAGAAAAAAGTTTTTTTATTTTATAATATCTTAATTATTTGATGGGAATGTTGATTCCGTGTTATTAAATAAAGTATTTTTTTACTTTTTTTAAATAGAATTTAGTATTCAAGTTTTATAAAAATAGAAAAATTTTGTGAAAATATGAAATTATTTGGAACGGCAAAAATTAATGAAAAAGGGAATTTATCAATAGGAGGAGTTGATACGATTGAGTTGGCAAAAGAGTTTAAAACGCCACTTTATGTAATGGATCAGGAATTGATTGAAACGACTATTGATAAAATGAAAGAGGCTTTTCAGTCTACAAGATTTAAAACGAGAATAGCTTATGCAGGGAAAGCATTTTTGACAACTGGGATGATTAAATTGGTTGAGTCTAAAGGATTGGATTTAGATGTTGTGTCTGGTGGAGAGTTATATACGGCATATAAGGCAGGATTTCCGATGAAAAGAGTGCATTTGCATGGGAATAATAAATTGGTAAATGAGATTGAGATGGCTGTTGAATATGGGATTGACACTATTGTTGTAGATAATGAAGATGAAATTGCTAAGATTGAAAAAGTTTGTAAGGAAAAAGGTAAGAAGCAAGCGGTTTTAGTGAGAATTGACCCAGGGATTGAGGCACATACGCATCACTATATAAAAACTTCAGGACTTACATCAAAATTTGGGATCTCACTTTTCCAAGAAAATTTGATTGATATTGTAAAAAGATTGAATGATAGTCCATATATTGAATTTAAAGGGTTCCATACACATATTGGTTCACAAATATTCCAATCTGCATTCTTTATTTTTGCGTTAGATGAAATTTTCAAATATTTGGATAGATTGAAAAAAGAATTGGGAATTGTAGTTCACACAGTAAATATGGGTGGAGGATTTGGAGTTTATTACAAAAATGGAGATGATCCTAAACCAATAGAAGAAGTGCTTAGCGAAATTATAACTTACACTGAAGCAATGGAAATTAAATATCAAATTGGATTTAAAGAACTTTGTATTGAGCCGGGAAGAAGCATTGTCGGAAATGCTGGAACTACTTTGTATGAAGTTGGTGGAATTAAAGAAACTGTTGGTGGAAAAACTTATGTGTTTATTGATGGAGGAATGTCAGATAATATAAGAACGGCACTTTATCAAGCTGAATATGAGGCTGGTGTTGTTAATAAAATGGAAGATACTGACACAAGAGATGTTACATTGGCTGGAAAATTGTGTGAATCAGGAGATATTATTATTCAAAATGGTAAATTGCCAAAATCGACTAAAGTTGGGGATATAGTTGCAGTTGGTACGACAGGAGCTTATTGTTATACAATGTCAAGTCACTACAATAGAATGGTTACGCCAGGAGTTGTATTTGTAAAAGACGGTAAAGCAAAAGTTGCTGTTAGAAGAGAATCTTATGAAGATTTATTGAGAAATGATGAAATTTTTGAATTATAATTTTGTTTCTTTTTGTAATGAAAATTTGTAATGATAAAAAGAAAAGACAGATTGAAAGGATAGAGGTGCATTTATTGTGATTATTGTACATAAATATGGTGGAACTTCGGTTGCCACAACTGAAAAAATTATGAATATTGCTAAATATTTAGGTAGCGTAAAGGATTCAGGAAATGATGTAGTTGTAGTAGTTTCGGCTATGGGGAAAACAACTGATGCGTTGATTAAATTGGCTCATGAAATTACTGAAAATCCAGATTCTAGGGAAATGGATAGATTGATGTCGACTGGAGAACAGCAAACTATTTCGCTTTTGAGTATTGCATTGCAAACATTGGGATATGAAGCAATTTCATTGACAGGAGCTCAAGCGGGGATAAAAACGAGTGGACATTATATGAAAAATAAAATAGATGATATAAATGGTGATGTTATAAAAGGTCATTTGAATGAAGGGAAAATCGTTGTTGTAGCTGGATTCCAAGGAGTTAACAAAGATGGAGATGTAACTACTTTGGGTCGTGGAGGTTCTGATACTTCTGCAGTTGCACTTGCGGCAGCTTTGGGAGGAAAATGTGAGATTTATACGGATGTTGACGGAATTTATTCAATTGATCCGAGAGTGTATAGCGATGCGAAAAAATTGCCATATATTTCTTATGATGAAATGATGGAATTGGCTTATTTGGGGGCTGGAGTAATGGAGCCTAGAGCCGTTGAACTTGGTGGGAAATATGGAGTAGAAATTTATGTTGGAAAATCATTAGGTGAAAAAAATGGAACGATTATAACTTCAATTCAAAAAATAAAGGAGATTAAAGAAATGGAAGAAAGAGTAATAACTGGAGTGTCGATAAACGAAAATGTATTAATGGTAAACGTGGAAGAAATTCCTACAAATGCACAAAATGTATACGAGATTTTTGAAAAAGCTGAAGCAAATGGAATAAATATTGATATGATAAGTCAAAATGATGTAACTAGCCATCATGGAAGTTTTGCCTTTACTTGTCCAAAAACTGATATAGCAGCACTTGAAAAAATTGGTAAAGAAATAGAAGCTGAATTTCCGAAAACATCATTTATAATAAATCAATATGTTACAAAAGTTTCAATCGTAGGAATTGGATTAATTAGTAACGTTGGTGTAGCTGCAAAAATGTTTAAAATCTTATCTGAAAATGATATAAGTTTTCACCAAATTTCGACTTCAGAAATTAGTATTTCATTGGTTGTGGATGAAGTTATGGGTAAAAAAGTTGCAGAATTATTTGCAAGAGAGTTTGATATATAAAAAATTATTGAAGTATCTTTTTACAGGATTGAGTTTAATATAAAAAAAGGGAATTTTTATGGAAACAGTTTTAATAACAGGAGCAAGCAGTGGAATTGGCTATGAACTTGCTAAAATTTATGCAAAAAACGGGTATAATCTGGTTATTGTGGCACGAAATAAAGATAAGCTGGAAATTTTAAAAAAAGAGATTTTTGAGGAAATTTCTAAAAATATCAAGATAACTGTAATTGAAAATGATCTGTCACTGGAAAATGCGGCTGAAAGGCTTTATAATCAAGTGAAATCTGAAAAATTGAAAATAAATGTACTCGTGAATAATGCTGGAGTTGGGATCTATGGGAAATTTTCTGAATCTGATGAAGAAACGATGAAAAGAAATGATGCAATGATAAACTTGAATATAAAGGCAGTTGTAGAATTGACAAGACTGTTTTTAAATGATATGCTAAAGGATGGAAATGGCGGGATATTAAATGTGTCTTCAATTGCAGCTTTTATGCCAGGGCCTTTAATGAGTACGTATTATGCGAGTAAAGCCTTTGTGCAGTCGTTTACAGAAGCAGTTAGGGAAGAAGTGAAAAATGATGTTCGTGGAAAAAATATTAGAATATCGGCACTTTGTCCTGGACCGACAGATACTGGCTTTGAGAAGAGCAGCAATTTGGAGGAAAGTTCGCTGTTTGAGAGATTGAAAGTTATGACTGCGAAGAAAGTGGCTGAAATTGGGTATAAAGAGTTTCAGAAGGGAAAAGCAGTTATCATTCCTGGGATTTTTAATAGAATTGCAGTTTTTGGAATCAGATTTTTATCGAGAAAATTCGTTGTGAAAATGGCTAGAAAGTTGCAGGAAAAGAAAAATAAAAATTAATGGAGGTTTTTTTAATGTTAAAATTTGAGAAATATCAGGGTGCAGGGAATGATTTTGTTATTGTTAGCGAAAAAGAGCTGATTGAAAAGGGGATACCTGAATATGGAGAGTTTGCAAGCCAAGTTTGCGATAGACATTTTGGAATAGGTGCAGATGGACTGATTATTTTAAAATATGTGGCAAGTATGCCGTTTATGTTTTTCTTTAATGCTGATGGAAGTCAGGCACCGATGTGTGGAAATGGAATAAGATGCTTTTCACATTATCTTGTGAATAATCATTTAATTGATGGAAATGAGTTTGTTGTAAAGACAGTTCCTGGAGATTTGACAATAAGAGTGAATTATGATGAGGAAAAGGATGATTTTTCGGCAAGAGTAAATATGGGAAAACCTATTTTTAACATAAAAGAATTGATAAATACAGAAAAAGAGCAGTTTTTACGAGAAAAAATAAACATTGATGGAAAAGAAATTGAAATTTCGTATATCTTTATGGGAACTGACCATTCTGTAATATTTGTAAATAACTTTAGTGATTATGATATTGATGAAATTGGGGAAAAAATTGAAAATTATACTGATTTATTTCCTAAAAAAGTTAATGTAAATTTTGTGAAAGTATATGATAGAAAGCGAATGGAAGTAATTACTTGGGAACGTGGAGCAGGAAGGACATTAGCTTGTGGAACAGGTGCAACAGCCTCAGCAGTGCTTGCCAAAATTTTTGGCTTTGTAGATGACAAGGTAAATGTAAAAGTGCCTGGCGGACAGCTTGTTATTGAATACGAAGGCGGGGAAAATGATGCCTTTATGACTGGACCTAGTGAAAAAATTGCTGAAGGATTATATAAATTTCAAAGATAATTTTTTTATTATTTCTAGTTTAAATGATAAAATTTATTACTAAAATATGAGTTTCAAATAAAAATTATAAATTAAAGTAAAAATTAAAGAAAGAAGGAAAAAAATGAAATTTGAAGGATCTTATGTAGCGTTAATAACACCATTTAAAAATAATGGGACGGAATTGGATGAAGATAAATTAAGAGAATTGGTAAATTATCACATTGAAAATGGGACAGCTGGAATTGTGCCTTGTGGAACAACTGGAGAAGCTCCAACATTGACATTTGCAGAACATGAAAAAGTGATAAAAATAGTTGTGGAAGAAGTGAAGGGAAGAATACAAGTTGTTGCTGGAGCAGGTTCTAATAATACAGCGAGAGCAGTAGAATTAACGAAATATGCAAAAGAGCTAGGAGCAGATGCAGCATTAAGTACTTGCCCATATTATAACAAGCCTAGTCAAAGAGGGCTTTATGAACATTATAAAACAATTGCAAAAGAAGCAAAATTCCCTGTAATGCTTTATAATGTGCCAGGAAGAACTGGAACAAATATTGAAGCAGAAACTATTGCAAAATTGGCTGAATTGCCTGAAATTGTTGCTGTAAAGGAAGCAACAGGAAGCCTTGAGCAAATGATAAAAATTCAAGATTTATGTGGGGATAAGATTGAAATCTTGTCAGGAGAAGATCATTTAATTCTGCCAATGCTTTCAATTGGAGCAAAAGGAGTAGTTTCAGTAGTTGCTAATATAATGCCGCAAGAGATGAGCGACTTGATTAGTTCATTCTTAAACAAAAATTTCGACAAGGCATTTGAACTTCATACGAAATTATACGATGTAAGTAGAAATATGTTTGTTGAAGGAAATCCTGTAACTGTAAAGGCAGCTATGAAGATACTTGGAAAATTGGATAATGATGTGGTGAGATTGCCATTGGTTGCAGCTGAAGCGGATACTTATGGAAAATTAACTAAAGTATTTAAAGAAAAAGGAATTTTCTAACTATTTTTTATTAAAAAAATTTTTGAATTGTAAAGAGAGCTGGAGTAAAATCCAGTTTTTTTATTTGATGAATTTTAAAATAAATTGAGTAAAATTAATGAATTTTGCAAAAAATTTGAAAAAATATTAAAAATTTTTTTGAATATTAAAAATTATGGGGTACAATATTGTTAATAGGGAAATGTTTTTAAATAATTTAAATTTGAACTTGAGAGGAATGAATAGAGATGATACACACAACGAGAGAGCTGGAAGAGATACAGAAAAATTTTATTGAGATGGAAGTGAAAAGTTTTGCAAGGGAAGTTATCGAATTTATTGATGAAAGTCCAAGTACTTATCACGTTGTGAAAAACTGTTCGGATATTTTGGATGAAAACGGGTTTGAAAGAATTATGCCACGTGAGAAATGGGAAATTAAAAAAGGCGGAAAGTATTTTTTAAAAAAATCTAGTTCCACAATAATTGCTTTTACAGTTGGAGAAAATTTTGATGTAAAAAAAGGTTTTAAGATATTTGGAGCACACACAGATTCTCCTTGTTTTAGAATAAAGCCTAGTCCTGAAATAGTCACAGAAAATGTAGTGAGATTGAATACGGAAGTTTATGGAGGGCCAATCTTAAGTACATGGTTTGACAGGCCACTTTCCATTGCTGGACGTGTTATTGTGAGAGGAGAGGATACATTTTTCCCGAAAACTATAAAAATTAGGATAGATGAACCGCTTTTGACAATACCAAATTTAGCAATTCATCAAAACAGAGAAGTAAATAATGGTGTAAAAATTGATAAGCAAAATGATGTTCTACCTGTAATTTCACTTATTAATAAGAATTTTGAAAGAGAAGGGTATCTTGAGAGAATTATTTTGGAGAAAACCGGGATCAAAAAAGAAGATATAATTGATTTTGACTTGTATTTATATGCAACAGAAAAAGGATGTCTTTTGGGGGCAAATGAAGAATTTATGTCATCACCAAAAATTGATAATCTTGCTTCTGTTTATACAGGGCTGATTGGACTTTTGGAAGCTGAAGAAAATCAGGATAGAATTAATATTTTTGTGGCGTTTGATAATGAAGAAATAGGAAGTGCTACAAAGCAAGGGGCAGATTCTAATTATTTGTTAAATACGCTTGAAAGAATTTCGCTGGCTCTTGGGCTTAGCCGAGGGGATTTTTTGCAAATGCTAGAAAGTTCGTATATTTTATCAGCTGATGCGGCACATGCGGCACATCCTGCACATTTAGGCAAAACAGATCCTACGAATCGTGGGAAAATAAACGAAGGGATTTCTATAAAAATAAGTGCAAAGCAAAAATATACTTCTGATGGATATTCGATTGCAGTAATTAAACAGCTTATTGAAGGCACTGAAATACAAATTCAGCCATTTGTAAATGAATCAAATGAACTTGGTGGAAGTACGATTGGTCCGATTTCATCGACACATCTGGATATAGATGGAGTGGATTTGGGAGTTCCGATGCTTGCAATGCATTCGGTACGGGAATTATGTGGAATTTTTGATGTGTTTTATTTAAAGGAATTGGCAAAGGAATTTTTTTCCAAAAGGTAAAATATGTTATTTTTAGAGAGATAGTCAAGATTTGGCTATCTTTTTTGGTTTTATATTTAATTATTTGGATATTTGTAATATTATGATATTTATGATAAAATGAAAAATAAATGATTTAGAAAGGTAGTAAAGTAAGATGAAAGTATATTTGGAATTATTTTGGATTTTCTTCAAAATTGGTGCATTTACTCTTGGTGGTGGGTATGCTATGGTTCCACTTATTCAAGCTGAAATTGTAGTAAAAAAAAAGTGGATTGAAGAAGAGGAATTTATCAAACTTTTGGCTCTTGCACAATCTTCACCAGGTGCATTAGCAGTAAATATATCGGTTTTTGTAGGATATAAGATGAAAAAGATGTTAGGAGTAGCAGTTACGGTTATAGCTTCGACATTGCCATCATTTATAGTAATTCTTCTTATAGCTTCGTTATTTAGCAATATACAGGATAATATTTATGTAATAAAGGCTTTTAAAGCGATAAGACCAATGGTAGTTGCATTAATTGCGGCGAGTGTTTATACAATTGGTAAATCAGCCAAAATTAATCGTAAAACATTGTGGATTGTAATTTTGGTAGCAGCAATGGTTGTGTTTTTGAAATTTCCGCCTATTGCGATGATTATTTTAGGTGCTGTTTTAGGTAATGTTTGGATGATTTGGAGGGGAAATAAATGATATTATTAATATTATTTTTTATATTTTTTAAGATAGGATTATTTAGTTTTGGTGGAGGATATGCGATTTTACCGCTTATTCAGGCTGATGTTATAGATTTTCATAAATGGGTGAATATACAGCAATTTACAGATATTGTGGCAATTTCTCAAGTAACTCCAGGTCCAATTTCATTAAATTCAGCAACTTATGTTGGATATTTAGTAGGGAATAAAGCAGGGGTTTGGAATGGAATTTTAACTGGAACAGTTGCAACAATAGGATTAATTCTTCCGTCAGTTATTGTAATGTCTTTTTTTAGTAAATTTTATTTAAAGTTTCAAGACAATAAATATATAGACAATGCATTCGCTGGACTTAAAATTGTTGTTGTTGGATTGATTTTAGCAGCTGCGATGTTATTAATTGATAAGAATAATTTTATTGATTGGAAAAGTGTTGTGATATTTATTGTGTCAATGGCGCTTGTGCTAAAGTGGAAGATGAGTCCAATATTGCTGACAGTAATTGCGGCTATTGTGGGAATTATAATTTATTAAAATTTTTTGTAAGCTATATGAGTTCAAAATTATAATATATTCGGATTTTTTTAAAGTCAAATTGATATAAATTAAATAAGACAGTTAACTTGTGAGTTTGATTTTAAATTAGTCTTAATTATAAAATAAAAAATTTATTTTTTGCTAAAGTAAAAAACAAGTTATTGAATTAAAAATTAAAAAGTTTAGCAAAAAAGTAATAATAGAAATAGAAAGAAGGAAATTATGAAAAAAAAGTATATTATTGCAACATTAATATTAATTTTGGTATTTAGTTGCGGAAAGAAGAATAAAAGAGCAAGAAATTCCCAAAATAATATAACTTTGGAAAATAAAATGAATGATAAAATTAAGGAATTGACAGAAAAGGCTAAAAAAGGGGATACGGAAGCACAAGCTGAACTTGGGGAAATATATCTTCAGGGAGATGGAATTAAGGCAGATTATAAAAAATCTATGGAATGGAGTAAAAAAGCCGCTGAAAATAAGAATTATCGTGCAATGAGAAATATTGGAATTCTTTATTTGGAAGGCTTGGGGGTAAAAAAAGATTATAAAAAAGCATTTTCATCATTTTCAAGTTCTGTTGATGGTGGAGATGCACAAGGACCTAGATATTTGGGAATAATGTCTGAAAATGGACTTGGAGTGAAAAAGAGCCTGGATGATGCGGAATTTTACTATGAAATTGGGGATAGCAGCGGAGATTTAGTTTCAAGTTATAAACTTGGAAAGCTTTATGAAAAAGTTGGAGATTATGCAAAATCAATAGAGTTTTATAAAAAAGCAGAAGACAGAATAGATAAGACGGCAGCCCCAATGTATGAAGCACTTGGAGATTTGTATGCAAACGGAAAAGGTGTAGAAAAAAGCACAAAAGAAGCTAGAGAATATTATGAAAAGGCTATAAAGTCTGGAAGTCAAGAGGCGCAAAACAAACTGGTTAAATTGAAATAATATTTAAAATCCCCATTTTATTTACTTCTTTAATCTTAATTTAAAAGAGTAGAAAAAATTTTCTGAATAATGTTGTTTACTAAAATCGTTATTTGTGATAAAATAAGTTAAGAAATTTAAATATATTTATGCAACTCTATAATTTTTATTTTAATCAAATATAAATTCTATAGTTTAAAAAATTTAATTATCAATTTTATAATTTTAAATTATTGCATAAATTATGATTAAAATATTCAACTTAAAGCTAACCTAAAATTATAAATTCTCCAAATTATAGATTTTTTATTAGATTTTAGATAATTTTTGAAACTTTTATGAAAATTAAGGAAAAAAAGAAAGGAGATGCTACATTAATACAGGCTATTTAATTAAGAATAGATATAGTAGCAGTGGGAAATAATGTTAGAAACATTGATTTTTAGAGAAATAAGATACAACGAAAATAATAAACAGCTTCTTAAAGAAAATTTAGAAAAAATAAAAAATAATCCAGACAATGTGGAAGTATTAAAAACATTGGCTTCTATTTATCATGCATTAAAGGAAAATAACAAGGCAATTGAAATTTATGAAAAATTAGTAAATTTACAGCCAAATGAAATTGAAATACGAGCTTTTTTAGGTTATTTGTATTATGAAAATGAAGAACTTGACAAAGCTGAAGAAAACTTTAATAGGGCACTTGATGTAAGTACAAAAGATGAGCCGTTTATTTTGTTCCTTTTGGGAAATATTTATTCAAGAAAAGGAAAAATATCTGAAGCAGTTGATTGTTATGACCTTGCAATATTCCTTGATTTTGATATGTATATTGCACATATTGATTTTGCTAGAAAGTATGAGCATATGGGACGGCACAAAAAGGCTTTGGAAGAATATAAAGCAGCATTTAGGATTGATTCACGAGATGAAGGGCTTATTGAAAAAATACATTATATAGAAGATAAATATGGAAATGTAATTAATAAAGAAAATAAAAAAATAAATTTTAAAGCTACAAATGCGGAAGTTATTTAATATTAACTAAATAATTAGATAAAATGGTAAAAATTGGGCATGTAGTTAGTAAAATGAATTTAAATGAATAAGAAAAGAAATCTTTAGTATAAAAAGTTGTCTTAAAATAAGGAGTGAAATTCTTATCTATGACAGCTTTTTATTATTTTTGCTTAAAATTGAAGATATAAAAATTTAACGAGGATTTTAATTTATTATTTAAAAATAAAAAAAGTATAAATGTTAAAGGAGAAAGAAAGTGGTAAATTTAGTATGTGAAGCAATCCTTCCAGATTGTCCGATGAAGGATGTGGAGGAAATTGAAAAAAGTATAGTGACAACTTATAAAAAAAGTATTTGGTCAAAATTTTTGAAGGCAATTAGTGATTTTGATATGATTCAAAATGGAGATAAAATTGCGATTGGTGTTTCTGGCGGAAAGGACAGTTTACTTTTGGTAAAATTATTTCAGGAATTAAAAAAAGATAGATGGAAAAATTTTGAATTTAAGGCAGTCAGTCTAAATCCAGGATTTAGAAATTCTGATTTGGATAATTTTAAAAATAATTTGAATAAGCTAAATATTGACTGTGATATTATTGATACAAATATTTGGGAAATTGCAAATGAAAAGGCTAAAGATTATCCGTGCTTTTTATGTGCTAAAATGCGGCGTGGAATTTTGTATACACAAGTGGAAGAACTTGGATTTAATAAATTGACGCTTGGACATCATTTTGATGATGTAATTGAAACGACTCTTATAAATATGCTTTATGCTGGAACAATGAAAACAATGACTCCAAAAGTTCCCTCAACTTCTGGAAAATTAGAATTGATTCGTCCGTTAATTTACGTAAAAGAAGCTGATATAATTGATTATACAAAAACAAATGGGATTCGTGCAATGAACTGTGGATGTACAATTGAAGCTGGAAAAACTTCAAGCAAACGTAGGGAAGTGAAAAATCTGCTGGCTGAACTTGAAGAAAAGAATCCAGGAGTAAAGCAAAGTGTATTTAATTCAATGAGAAATATAAATTTGGATTATGTTTTTGGATATACAGGTGGTAATATAGATAAGAATAAATAAATACTAGAATAGTTATCAGTTATTCTTTTTTTATCCCTGTAAAGAAAACAGTTAATCTAAAAAAGTTACAGAATTTAAAAAAAGAAGAAGAAATTGTCCTTATTTACGGCATTACGAAGGATTGGCTCAAAGAGTAATTGATAAATTTGGAGATGAGGAAATTTCTATTGGTGATTATGTTCTAAGCAGAGGAGATTTACTGACCCTTATAATCATGGACTTTGTAATTCGTATAAAAGAAGGAGTAATAAAAAAGGAATCCTTTGGAACTGACTCATTTTATAACGGGCTTTTGGAATTTCCACAGTATACAAGACCTGTGGAAATTGACGGCTATACTGTTCCAGAAGTCTTGCAAAGTGGAAATCATGCTAAAATTAGTGAATATAGACAATTTCATTCGATTGAAAAAACTATGAAAAATAGAATGGATTTGTTTGAAAAAAAGTTGGAGAATATTGATGAGGATTTGGAATTTAAGAAAGTTTATAAAAAATATTTAAAAAATAAATAAAATATATGAAGTTAAAAACATAAACTTAAAAAAATAGTTATACAAAAATTCTTTTATCAATGAAATTGAATGTATAATGTGTCTCAATATATTTTTATTAACTTAATAATTGACAATCAAACTAATTAGGAGTAAAATATATATAAACTTATTCAAAATTTAATTTTGAAAATAATTTATTTCTAGGAGGACATTATGAAAATGGGAAGTCAATTAAAAAAGGGATTAATTATTTTAGCGGGAATTGCAATGTTAAGTATGAGTCTTGCTGCAAAGGAAATGGTGACATATCCAAAAGATAATAAGGCTACTCAAGCATTAGGATTTGTAAAATTGGAAAATTCATTTGGTATTTCTTCAAGTCCTGAAGGGAATACTGTCTATATTAATTCAGGGGGAAAGCCTCTTGAACGTGTTTTTGGTGCAGTAGAAGACAACGATAATAAATTTTCTGAAATAAAAAATAACAAGGTAATTATTAATGGTGGTGTTTTGGCGACAAATGGATTTTGGGAAAAAGATGGAGTGAAAGCAGTAAGAGGTGGAAGTGTCTATGGTGGTGCTGGACAAAATTCAGTAGTAAGTGATAATGAAATAATAATAAAAGGCGACTCGAAAATTGGTGGTAATGTTTATGGTGGTTACAGCCACAGAGGTTCTGTCATAAATAATAAAATCGTAATAGAGAGTAATTCTGTATTGTTTGGGAAAGAAAGCATATTATTTGGAGGAAGAGGAAGCCGTAATATAAATGTAAAAGACAATAAGCCTGAACCTATTGATGTAATAACTGGAAATACACTCGATCTGAAAGCCAAAAATATTAAAGTGAAAGACATTAAGAATTTTGAAAAAATTGTATTTGAAGTATCTAACAAAACTAGACAAAATGACAAAATATTGATACTTACAAATAGCGAAGGAGCAGCTCCAGAAAAACCTGAAATTGTAAAAATTTCTTCAAAAATTACAGACATATCTGAAACAGAAAAAGACAAAATATTGGCTCAAAAAAATAAAGCAATTAATCTTGATATAAATGTAGTTTTTCAAAATAAACCTTCAAAAAATATAAAAAATTTAAAAATTACTCTAATTAATGCAGAAAATGGACTTGAATTTAACAAATTGCCTGAAAATATAGAAAAAACTGAAAAAGGTTATAAATATAGTGTAAAATTTGAAAAAGATGCCAAAAATTTGTATGCTATAATTAATGCGAGTCTTATAAAAAATTAGTATATATAGAAGTAGTAAAAAAATTTAAAGTTCAAAAAAAGACACCTGAGCGTGCCTTTTTTATTTAAATAGCAGACTAGTTATGAATTTTTTTGCAAGGGATTAAGACTTCTTGTAAAATAAAGTTTATAACAAATTCATTGGTCTAATAGAAAATAATATTAAATTTTTTCAAACGTAGTTACTTGATTTTTAGCAGTCAGTCTTTTCATTTTATATTTTCATGAATTAATTTAATATTTCTATATTTTTAACATTCATTAAAACAGCAGACTGATGATGTATAGTCTGCGAATGAAATAACTCTCCTGTCATTTTAACTTTTTTACCATATGCTTGATTTGATTTTAAATAGTTAATTAAATTTTCATCAAGAACTAAGTGTAATTCAGTTACTCCTGTTTCAACTACATTTTCAGAATCATTTGCAACTGAAGGAACTACTTTTATTGGTGAACTCAAAAATAAAAAATATGGATAAATAGTTTTTCCGTTTTCATTTGCTGCTCCGTCTTCTACAAATATTTTCTTTATATCAAATGTTCCAATTAAAGTTTGATTATCTCCATAATAATATGTTGATTTATTAGGACTTTCTGTTTTTTGTTTTTTTCTTTTCTCAATATTTGCATCAGAAACTGTATCACTTTCTAAAATTAATTTCCATTCATTTCCTATTTTTTTGAAAACTAAATAAGATGGATAATCTTTCGTTCCTTTTTTAGTTGTAACTTCTTTTACAAATTCTGCTTTATATTGTGTATCTGAAATTTGTTGAATATTAATGTCACCTTTAATTACTTGTCCGTAAACAGGATTCTTTTCAAAGAATTTCTTTTGATCTTTAATATAGTAATCCCTTGTAACTGTTTGCTGATAATATTCAACTTTATCTGCAAGCATATTTTCCAAAACTGTAAAGTCCCCATTACTTGAAGCTTTATTCCATAATTCAACCATTTCTTTTACTTCTTGTTCTGAAGTCCTTACTTTTTCCACAGAATTTTTTTCTGATTTTTTATCATTATTATCTTTATTATTTAAACCACATGAAAGAGTTGTCAATAATATTGATAATATAATTAATTTTTTCATATATTAATTTCCTTTCATTTTTTTTATTCAAATGAAATTACTAATTTTTTACCAAATGCAGCAGCCAATTTTTTTAATGTTTTCAATGAAGGATTGGCATTTCCGTTTTCTATTTTACTTACATCTTCTTGCATTATCCCAGTTAAATCTGATAATTTCTTTTGTGTAATGTTTTTATCTTTTCTTGCTTCAATAATT
>ERZ773069.267-NODE-267-length-36556-cov-15.031561_pt1 | contig 36556 bp, 28 predicted proteins | sample MGYA00580619_ERZ773069 | MGnify/ENA primary metagenome ERZ773069 (study PRJEB29015, sample SAMEA2738007) | human oral metagenome | biome: human oral; feature: human-associated habitat; material: dental | place: China | collected 2108 ...
CTAATACTAAACTTAAAACAGCTACTACAACTAATTGAATTATAGATAAAAACATCGAATTAACTCGTAGTGCTGAGTAATCAATAACAATAATATGTACCCCGAAGAAAATAGCACTGACAAAAACTATAACATCTCCAAATTCAAGGCTAAACTCTTCTTTTACCGATAATAAATAAAAACCTACTACTACCAAAATAAGCCCTATAATAAAGAATTTGTTTAGTTTATTCCCTAAAAACACCCCAATAAATGGGACAATACAAATGTAAAGAACTGTAATAAATCCAGCCTTACCTGCCGTTGTCATTCCTATACCAATTTGTTGAATATACATTGCAAGAAACAACACTATCCCACACATAACACCTAACCAAAGTTTTTTAGAAGAACTAATCTGTCCAACCCATTTCGGTTCTTGACTCTTATAAAGAGTTGGCACTAAAAATGCAACTATAGTTATAAAAACAACCGCAATAAGTGACCTAAGACCAACTACTGTAAGAGGCCCTAGCACTTTACTCGCAATATTTTGCCAAATAAATGCTAGACCCCATATAATAACTACTCCTATTAATATTAATTCCGAAATAAATTTTCTCATAAAACACCTTTCCCGAGTTTTTCTATCAATATCAAATATTATTTTCACATTCGCCTAAAGACGACTTTCACCCCTATAATTTTATATTGTATTTGGAAAAAATTCAACTGTTTTATTAAAAATACCTAATATTATATTGTTGCCCAATAAAAAAGAGCGTGAATTACTCACACTCTTTCTTATAAAATTGAAAATAAAATGAAATATAAATTTTATTAGGAGGAGTCTACTAAGATTCCTTAGCACGCTCCTATCACCTAAACTAAATTATTATTTATTTTGCTGGTGCATCTGCAGTTAATTCTAACTCATAAAGTTGTTGCGTACCTAGATTTAGTTTTTCTACATCTAGATTTTTAATACGTTTGTTAACCCATGTTAAATCGCTCTTCCAGCTGAACGGTAACCACGCTGCATCTTCTCTGAATTGTTTATCAAATTTTTGGTATGCTTCTACAAGTTTCTTGTCATCAAACATATCGTTACTTGTCATTGCATCTAATGATTTTTGAATTTCTTCAGTTGTATAACGTTGTAAGTTAAGTGGTGAAGATTTCCCTACTAATGAAGAAGCATTTGGATCTGTTGCTAATCCCCAAGCACCTTGGAAAATATCAATTCCTGGGTCATCGCCTTGAACACGTTGTGACCAGTCTTTTGGCGCCATAAGTTTACCATCAACAAGTTTTACATCTAATCCTACTTCTTTCCAAGATTTAACAAATGTATCTGCTAATGCTTGGTCGAAATCTTGACCTGTATTACGGATTGCGAAGTTAAATGTAAGTTTATTACCATTTTTATCTTCTCTTAATCCATCACCATCTTTGTCTTTAAGACCTGCTTCATCAAGAAGTTTTTTAGCTTTTTCTACATCTTTAGTGTATTTTTCACCTTCTGCATTGTGGAACATCTTAACTATTGGTGGATAGAATCCAGAACCAGTTGGAGTGAAACGTAATCCTTTGTAAAGTTTTTCGTTGATTTGATCCCAGTCAACTGCGTATCCAAATGCTTGACGTACACGTTTATCTGCTGCTTTTGCATTTGGATCAACTTCTACTTCACCTTTTTGTTTATTAAATTTACCAAGTTTAAATCCTACATAAGATACATAACGTTCTGATTGTCCTAAAATTGTTCCGTTTTTAGCTTCTTTAGTTCCTTCCCAAATACCAGTAGTTAACTGTGTCATGTAATCTACATCTCCATTTTTTAGAACCGCACTTGCTTGTGCAGGAGAAACTACTTTGAATTGAACTTCAGGAGTTTTCACTTTATCTTTTTTGTAGAAATATGGGTTAGCTTTCGCTAGAACACTTTCCCCGTTAACAACTTTATCCAAGTAATATGGTCCATAAGATAATGGTTTTGTATTTAATTCTGCTTCTGCAAACTTAGTAAAGTCTTTTGATGCCGCTTCTACTTGCCCTTTATTTAAGAATTCAGCAATAAATCCTCCACCCCAAAGAAGAGCTGGTTGAATTTCTTTATATTTAAGAACAACAGTTTTATCATCTTTTTTCGTAATACCAGCGATAGAACTTGCTTTTCCTTCGTGATACTCCTTCATACCTTCGATTACCTCAAACTCATCAGTATAACGAACATTATCTGTATATTTAGGGTTACCCATAAGTTCGTATGTCGCGATGATATCATCAGCTTTTACATCTTCTCCATTACTCCATTTAAGATCTTTGTTAATTGTTAATGTAACTTCTTTTTTATCACGATCTAGGTGGAACATAACCGGTGCGTCTTTATCATCTTGTTTTAAACGCGATGCCTCATCTGTTGTGAAGGCTCCTGTCATTGTATTTTTCATTACTTCCCAGTCAGTCGCCTGTAAGTAGAAAATAGGATTAAACATACCTGTTAATGGATCCGCACTTAAAACCCCAACTTTTAATTGTTGGTTAGCTAATGCAGTACCACCATTGTCTACTGATGTTTTAAATTCAACAGCTGCTTTAGTTCCTTTATTTTTTGTACTTGTACTTGAACATCCTGCAAGTACCATTGTGAGAGCCATAGCCGAACTAACGACCTTTAACATTTTTTTCTTTTCCATTATCTTGTCCTCCTTGCTGCTTTTAACACAGCTTTTTTTGTTATTGTTAAAAATTATATCAAAAAAACAAAATCCCGTCAATTAATTGTCAGAAAACTTCACATAGTTTTTTCGATTTTTTGAAAATTAAAACTTGTTAGCGCTTAATTTCTCTCGTTTCCATATTATTTCTTAAAATCAACTTTTTTTCTTATATTTTCTTCGCATCTATATAAAATTAATATAAAAAGAAAAGCTATATAAGTTCTCACTTATATAGCTTTTTATATACCTTTTTAAAAAATTATAATCTTTGTCTTGCATCTAAACTACGTCTTAATGCTCCTCCGATTGAGTTAATGCATAAAACAATAATTAAAATTGAAAGAGCAGCCGGTAACCAAATATACATTTTGTTGATAAGTACATCTGCATCTTTAGCATAAGATAACATAGTACCTATACTTGGTGTACCTGCTGGAAGACCAAACCCAAGATAAGTAAGACCAACCTCAATACCCATATTAGCTGCTAAAGATAAAGTCGCTTCAACGATAATAATAGAACTAATATTTGGTAAAATACCTTTTAGCATAATTTTCCAGTCTGGAGTACCCATCGTTTTTGAAGCTAGAACATAATCACGACGTGATTCTGATAAAGCTTTACTACGAACAAGACGTGTAGAACTCATCCAAGCGAATACAGATAAGATTAAAATAAATAATACCAATCCGTAATCACGTTTAATACTTACGAATACGATAATAACCATAAGCGTTGGAATGATAACCATAAAGTCAACAAAACGCATTACGATATTGTCTACTGCTCCACCATAATATGCAATAACTAGACCTACAGTTGTACCAACCGTAATAGTAATTACAGTTACCGCTAGCGCGATAAGAATAGAGTTAAGCATCCCCATCATAAGCCAACCAAATACCGAGTGTCCCCCAACATCCGTTCCAAGTAAGAATCCATCTTCTCCTGGTTTTAAGAAAATGTTCAATAAATCTACTTCAAAGTAAGTTTGGTAAACACCACTTACACGAATATAAATATTAAAACCTACTACGAATAACAAAATCGCAGATAATGTTAATAGAGCCGCAAAAGCTCCTTTATCCTTTTTGAATTCACGCGCTACAACTGAAAACCCAGAAGGAGTTTTAGTTATAACTTTTTCTTCTTTTGCTTTTGTCATATTCAACTTCCTCCTAGTCTAATTTAATACGCGGGTCAACAATTGCCATAATAATGTCACTTAGCATACTTCCTAGTAATGTTAGGAAACCTGAGAATAACATAAGTGTAGTTACAACACTGTAGTCTCTATCTAAAATACTTTGATAGAATAATTGTCCCATTCCTGGATAACCGAAAATGGTCTCTACGAAAATACCACCACTGAAAAGACCAGTGATTGAGAATCCGAAGAATGCTGCAATCGGTAAAATAGAGTTTCTAAAGATATGCCCTGAATAAACTTTATTAACAGGTACACCTTTTGCTCTTGCTGTTTTAACATAATCACTTTGTTTAGCATCAATAACTTCATTACGTAAATACTGAACAGTAGATACTGTCGATAACAACGCTAAACAAATACCCGGTAAAACCAAGTGTTTAAGTTTATCAATATAGTATGCAAATGTCCCTGGATCAAGGTTAACATCTACAGAACCACTTGTTGGGAACCAGCCTAATCCGAATCCAAATAACGCAATCATAAATAAATATAATACAAATGATGGAATCGCTAAAAAGAAGAAATTGTAGAAGTTTACAAACTTATCAAATTTAGAACCGTTATAACGCCCAGCATACATCCCCATAGGAATAGCGATTGAATACATCAAAACAGCTGTAAATAATGATAAATTAAATGTATTAAAAATTCTTTCTCCTAAAAGAGTTCCAACTGATTTACCAGTAGTATAACTTAGACCAAACTCTCCATGGAAGAAGTTATTTAACCATGTTAGATACTGTTGATACCAAGGGTCATAGAAACCACTCGCTTGACGAATTGATTCAATTTGGTCTTGAGAAATCTTTGGATTTTCTGCAAGCCCACTAAATGGATCCCCAGGCATAAGTTTCGCTAGACCAAAAACTAAGATACTAAGGATGAATAACTGTGGTATCATAACTAAAATACGTTTTAAAACTACTTTCCACATTATACTTCTCCTCCTTTCATAGCAACATAGTGCGTATCCGTTAATTTCTTAAGCGGATAAACACGCCCAGCTTTATCAAAATAATCATTGTAATGTTCATTATATTCTGCTTCAACAGCTTTTCTTACCTCTATGATTTCTTTAGCTTTATCAAGATTTGTACTTGGAATAGCTGCTATAAGACGTTTTGTATAAATGTGTTGCGGATTATTATAAATATCTTCACGCGTTCCACGTTCTACAATTCGTCCACGATACATGATATAGATGTAATCACACATATGTTTAACAACACCAAGGTCATGCGAAATGAATAAATAACTGATATTAAATTCTTTTTGAATTTGTTTCATAAAGTTAAGAACTTGCGCTTGAACTGAAAGGTCAAGAGCTGATACTGGTTCATCTGCTACGATTAATCGTGGATTACATGCTATAGCGCGTGCAACTCCAATACGTTGACGTTGTCCACCTGAAAACTCAAATGGATATTTATACATAGCCTCTTCGCCCATACCAACAATATTAAGAAGTTCTAAAACCTTCTTTCTTGTATCTTCTTCTGATAAATTTTCAAAGTTGTTAATCGGTTCAGAAATAATATCGATAATACGTTTCTTTGGATTTAAACTAGACATTGCATCTTGGAAAATCATTTGAACATCACGATTATATTTAATCTTATTACGAGCAGCTTTTTTTGTTACATCTTCTTCTTTATAGTTAATTTTTCCTCCTGTAGCTTTTTCAAGTCCTAATATAACTTTACCAACAGTGGTTTTTCCACTACCACTCTCACCAATAAGTCCATAAGTTTTACCAGCCTCTATCTCAATATCAACACCATCAACCGCATAAACATGATCTTTTATAGTGTTAAAGAAACCACCTCGAATGGGGTAGTGAACTTTTAAATTTTCAACTTTTAACATTAAGCATCCTCCCCTTCAAACACAAAATCTTTATAACATGTACATCTTACTAGGTGGCCTTCTTCTACTTCGTGTAACATTGGCTCTTCTTCGTGTGAATGTTCAGAAATCCAAGGAATACGGTCTGCAAAACGACAACCTTTTCTTTCTAAGTTTTTGATAGATGGCACCATACCTTGAATTACGTAAAGTTCATCTTCCGAAGCCTCATCTTCGAGTTGAGGAATACTACGTAGTAAACTACGCGTATATGGATGTCTAGGATTTTTAAAAATTTGTTCAGCAGTACCAATTTCTACTACTTCTCCTGCATAAAGAACAGCTACTCTATCTGCCATTTCAGCAACAACTCCAAGATCATGGGTAATCAAAATAATTCCCGCATGCATTTCTTCTTGAAGATTTTTAATAAGGTCTAGAATTTGAGCTTGGATAGTAACATCTAATGCTGTTGTCGGTTCATCAGCGATAAGAACACTTGGTTTACAACTCATCGCCATTGCAATCATAACACGTTGACGCATCCCACCTGACAACTCATGTGGATATTGTTTTGCACAACGCTCTGGATTCGGAATTCCAACTTGTGTTAAAAGCTCAATGACACGTTTTTCTCTTTCTGCTGCACTAAGTTCGGTATGATAAATAAGTGCTTCCTCAATTTGCTTACCAATTCTATGTAGGGGATTAAGCGAAGATAGAGGATCTTGGAAAATCATTCCTATATCTTTCGTTCTGATTTTATTCATTTCTTCTTCAGTTAATTCTAATAAATTTTTACCATTAAAAATAACTTCGCCAGTTGATTTAGTTAAATTTTCATTGTGAAGTCCCATAACCGTTGTTGCAAGAGTCGATTTTCCACAACCACTCTCTCCAACGATAGCTAATACTTCATTTCTATAAAGATCTAAACTAACTTTATCAACCGCATTAAAATAATCATCTTTTATTCTAAATGCTGTCTCCAAATTTCTAATCTCTAATAGCTTTTCTCTAGTCATTCGTCAAACTCCTTCCTCGTAATATACATCAATAACTCACAACTTCTAAACTCTATACTCCATTTTATAACTTCCTATCCAAACGGAATTAGCTATACGATATATCCCCTATTCATTAAAATAATATAAATAATATATTATAGGATTTTTAGGAGAAATGCAATAAAAAAATAGAAATCCTAGTTGAAAAACTAGAATTTTCTGACTATTTCTTTAAAAATTGTATTTTCTTTTTTAGAAAACCGACAAGAATTTTTATATTTCTATTATCCTTGTCGGAATAGCTGGATCTGTATCCATAATAACAATTTTGTCATTACAATCTATATGTTTATTTCCCGCTATTTCACAATCAATATCTTTATTTTTCAACGTCATAGCAGCTGCCATGCGAGCAAGCTCTTTTGTATTATTTTGTTCGCTAAGGTGTGCTAATAGGACGTTTTTCGTATTGCTTCCAACTATTTTTGTTAAGTAATTGGCTGAGTCCGTATTAGATAAATGTCCTTTATCCGATAAGATACGCTGTTTCGTAGTCCATGGATACGGACCACTAAGCAAAACATTTTCTTCATGATTACTTTCATAAACCAATGTATGCGAGTCTTTGACATAATCCGCCATTTTATCTGAGATATATCCTGTATCTGTTAAAATGCTTACCCTTTTACCATCTTTTTCAAAAGTGTAAAACTGAGGATTTGCCGCGTCATGACTCACTCCAAAACTATTAACTACTACCCCATTAAATATTTTACTATCTTCTTTCTCAAAATGGAATTTTAGGTCAGATTTTATCTCACCGATTTTGCTCATATTATCCCAAGTAAGTTTATTTGCATAAACTGGAATATTATACTTACGAGCAAGAACACCAATACCTTTAATATGATCAATATGCTCATGTGTTACGAATATTGCATCGATATCCTTGATATCACGTCCTATTTGGTTAAGATTTTCTGTTATTTTCTTCCCAGTAAGTCCAACATCAACAAGGCAACGGAAATTATCATCTTCTATATAGACACTATTTCCACTGCTGCTACTGGCTAATACCGATAATTTCACATCTCTACCTCCTCGATTTTTTCATTTTTATATTATATCACTTTTTAAATAAGTTAGGTAGTGATATAATTTTGAAGAAAATAATACTAAAAATAATTCTTGTAAGTTCCTCTAAGTAAAAAAATCATTAGCCTTCAAAATATAAAAACGCATTAACAATCTATTAGACTATTTATACGTTTTTTATAACTTATTCTTATTTTGTTAAAACTAGTATTATTTACTTTATTTATCCTATTATCTATTATCTATAACATCCTCTATATTTTTCAATATTTTTTTCACCCTTATATAATGCTCTTGAGAATCCATTGGCAACATATACTTCGTAGCACGACTTTTCCCTACTTTTAATAAATATTCCCCTTTAACTAATCTCTCTAATACACCTCTAGCTTGTTGAGCTGTTAATCCTAGCTCTACGATTATATTATTTTTGGTAATATAACCCTCGCTTACAGCAAGATTCATTACCAACTGTTCTGTCTCTGGAAGGTCTTTGAAACTATGAGACACATCTACTTCCCAAATTCTAACTATTGTCTTATCTAGCCCGCGATGCACCTCTGGTGATTTTAACTTATATTTTTCTGAGGTTTTATATATTTTAAGCCCTCCTGAAGCTGCTTTTTCCGATATTCCGACTTTTCTTAGCAATGTAGCTATTACATGATTTCTAATTTTAGATGTTTTCCCACTAATAAATTCTTCTAGTGTAACCCTCATTCTTCCTGGATTCTCGAACTCATAATAATCTTTAAATACTGTGATTCTAACGGGAATATTCCCATCATAATAAGCATGCATCAACGAATTAACCACTGCCTCTCGTATAGATTCTTGTAAATCCTTTTTGAATGGTCTTCTTTGTTGAGTTCTTTCATCCAATATAAATCTATCAACTGTAGTATCATAAATTTTTCGTATAACAATGTTATAAAAATCAAATATATTATTTACTGTTTGAAATGCCATATCTCCTGTTGACACCCTATCATTCCATCTTTCTTCAGAATTTACTTTTTCAAAATAGTCTAATTGGAAGTTAGGAAAAACTTCTATAATTGAATTATACTTTCCAAACAATAATAGAGATCCCTTGGTAGGCTTATACTCTCTTGTTCCCGTTCTATCTAACCTATATGCCCCGATATTTATCAAGAAATCTTCTAAATTCATACTAAAATAATCTAGATTCCCAGTTTTTTCAACAAGATACTCCCTATAGTTTTCAATTGTTGCTGAACACATATCATTTATATCAAAATTTTTTAAAACATCACCATCTGTTTCCTCTATTGATCCTGATAACAACTCTTTTAAATCGTCTTTTGTCACACGAATATCAGCTGAATTTCTTCTTATAAATGTATTGTTAATATCACCATTTATAAAGATAGGTTTTCTCGTATAACTCGCTTCATCTATGGTTACCTTTATAATCTTTTTATGATTCACCTCATATATTTGTATATGATGATCTGTTAACATATTAAAATTGGTTTTCTGTTTATCGTTAGCCATTGTAACCAAATCTAATATTATCTTTTCTGGTTCTTCTATGCCCATAATATTATTAGACTTTTCATCGTATCCTAATATTATAACTCCTCCATTTGTATTAGCAAATGCTGAATATGTTTCCCAGAATGTTTTTGGAAGTTTGTTACCGCATCTTTTAAACTCTATATCTACCCCTTCACCTGAGTTTATTATATCTATTATTTTTTTCATTATTTCTCCTTTCTATCTTTTTTAACCAATAAAATACCACAAAAAAATATTAAAAAAGCCTATTCTTATCATTTTTTTCTTTTCAAACAACACATAAATAACACGAAATATTTCCTTATTATTTCCCGACTGACGTTTTTTCCTTTTTTATTAATTACTGTCCCCTATTATAGTATATCATACTTAATGTTTATTTCGCATATACTATATAGTTTTTTGTTCTCTTTTGATACTTAGTAATTGCCCTATCAATTATCATTTATTACAACCTAGTTCTTAAATTACAAAAAAAGAACACCACAAGGTGCTCCTTTTTCTACTTCTATTATTTCCCAAGCAATAACTTGAAGAAGTTTAATTTTTGTCCATATCTCAATGTAGCTGAACGATATACTTTAACACAAGCTATCGCTATAACAATTGTCGTTACTACTAAGATTCCGTATGATGCCAACAACTCCGCTGTACTAACATGACTTATCGCATATCTTGTGAACATTACAAAGTATGAAGTAAGAGGAAAGTAAGATAAGATTTCTGCTAATTTTGTATCCCCTGAAGAACTCATAATATAATAATCTACGAAAAATGTAGCTATAAATATTAACATTGGTATAGTTATTGCCCCGTTAACATCTTCTACCTTGCTAACTAATGAAGCAAATGCTGCGTACATAAACATAAACATTACAAATCCAGTTAAAGTAAAGACTAATCCTATACCTATTACCTTGTAATCAAGATTATTAACGATAACTTTTATTCCCTCACTATATCTTTGCATATTTATCTTCATTCCAACGAATAATCCACCTATAGCCAAAGCCATTTGAATTAGAACCGCAATAGATAACGCAAAAACTTTTCCTAGAATTAAGGTTTTTGGATTAACTGTAACGATTAACAACTCCATCGCACGATTACTTTTTTCTTTAACAACGTTCATCGCGACAACACTACCAAATTGCACTACAGTCATATAAATAACCAATGTTAAAACATAAACAATCGCAACTTTAACACCTTGAGCTACCATATCAGAATCTCCGCTAACATTAACTACCGTTGGTTTCGGAACAGCCGCTTTAACCTGATTTACCTTATCATAATCAAGACCACTTTGTTTATAAACATACTTTTCTACATTCTTTCCAAATGCTTCTTGGAAATCACTTGAAGACCCGCTAAAAATACTACGTTTTGATAAGTATTCGTATCTTTCTTTTGTTAAAACTATCCCCTCATCAAGTTTACCTTCTTTTACATCTTTTTCCAACTCTAATCGAGAATCGTACTTTTTAGCATCTTTTATATTTTGTAAATTAAGATCTACCTCTTTTACTACATAACCACTACGTTCAAAATTGTCATTGCTTTGTCCTTTGAAAAGACTGCTATTAGCTATAGTAGGAATAAAAGTTACCCCTATCGCAACAACAAAATAAACTGCCATTATAACTTTCGTTGATGTTTTCCCGAAAAATTGTTTAAGTTCAAAATTAAATACTGTGCTAAAATTTTTCATAATTATTTACCTACCTGACTTACAAAAATTTCTTCCAATGATGGTTTATAAAGTTTAAATTCTTCTACATTAAAGCTACTTCCTGATAATTTCGCAAGCAGCTCTTTCTTAGCGCCTTCTTCTTTGAAATCAAGAAGCACTCCCTCTGGTACTAAGCTGTACTCTATTCCCATTGGAATAGATTTTAAATTAGCAAGCAACTCTTCTTTTTCTAAATTACTAACGCTTAAAATCATTTTTCCATGACCAAGTTGTTTTTTAATATAATCTAAGTTCCCACTTAAAACAATTTCTCCTTGCTCCAAAATATTAATATCTTCGCAAAATGTTTCTACAACCGGCATTTGATGAGACGAGAAGATTACAAGTTTATCTTTTTTGATAAACTCTGTTATAATCTCTTTTAACTTCCCTACGTTAACTGGGTCTAAACCACTAAACGGCTCATCAAAAACTAATATATCAGGATCATTCATAACACTTTGGATAATTTGAATTTTTTGAGCGTTCCCTTTTGACAAAGTTTTCAAAGCTTGTTTATTATCTTCTAACTCAAAAAAGTCTAGCCATTTTTTTGCTTCATCTCTAGCAGCTTTTTTCGTCATACCTTTTAGCATTCCGAAGTAAGCCAACTGGTCTACCAATCCAACACCATCGTACATACCACGTTCTTCAGGTAGATATCCGATTTTTACCTTGCTGTGGTCAAGAGGTTTCCCATCAAGTAAAATTTCTCCTTTATCCGGTTTAAAAATATCAAGTAAAACTCTAAAACTTGTAGTCTTACCACTACCATTACGCCCCAAATATCCATTTGCTACTCCACTTTTCGCTGTGAAATTAATTCCTTTAAGAACTTTTTTATCCCCGAAGCTCTTTTCTATATTTCTAAATTCTAATATCATAGTTATTCTCCTTTTTATTTATACATTATATTTTTAAATAATTCATTTAAAATCTTTTATAATATAAACCTTTAACTCCCGTCAATATTTTTCTTACACTCTCGTCTAAGTTTTAAAAATTTCGGTATAAAAATCATTAATCCTCCTAAACCAAAACCTCCAAGTGCACTACATAAAGCTGTAACGACCTTCCCTGCTGTCTCACCTATATAACTATCTACCCTATTCGAAAAACCTGCTAACAAAATACCAATAATAAACATGTAAAAAAATCTAAAAACTCTATATTTGATAATTTCATATTCAGTTTCCTCATCACTAAAAATTGGATAAGAGTCTTCATCTCCTTCTGCAAGTCTTAGAAAATATGTTAATTTAATCTTATAGAGATGCCAACCAGCCGCTTTATAATATTCCATTACTTCAGGGGAGAAGTTTTTATCATAGATGAACTTGTACTTCTTTGGCTTAGTGTTTGTTTTTTTCATTCTTACGATTACAAAATAACAATTATCATACTCATAACCTTCTTGGCTAAGTTCTGTCATTTTTTGCTCAACCTGATCATAACTAGTCCATATTGTTATATATTTGTACTTCGTCATCTAACCCTCTCCTTTCTCAGCTATTTTATATTTAATATAAAAATAAATGTTTAAAAATACTAATGCTACCGTTCCGCCACAAAACATCCCTTTAACAAATTCAAACATATGACTCTTCATAATGCTATACTCATTCCCTAACAAAACCAATATAGTAATAAAAATACATACTAAATTTAGTTTTAACGTGAATTTTAGACGATATTTCCACATTTCTATTTCACCTATATTATCAGTATATAAATCTATCGCGTCAGATTCACCTCTTAATATTTGCCAAAAAAAGCTATTTCTTATTAACTTCCAACCATTTTCCTGATAGAATACTTTTTTTTCTTTTGTAAACCTTCTATCATAAACTAATTCATATCTATAGTTTTTTGGCTCTCCCTTTTCTAGTATTATAAAAAACGCCACCCACTTTTTATAGTGCCACCCTTGCGAGCTATAATATTCCATTCTTTTCAGAAACTGGCTATTCTTTAATGCAAACGCATGAACTATTTTATATTTACTCATGATATCCACCCCTTAAAAGATTATCAGCAACATTTAATAAAAACTTCCTTTTTTCAAAGTCTTTCATCAACACTTCGTAACCCTTTTTTGTTATGTGGTATTCTTTTTTAGAATTGTCTATATCCTTTTCTTCTATCCAATTTACTCCAACCATTTTCCCTAGTGTAGTATACATTGTCGCTGGGCCGATAATAATACTATTATTAGTAATCTCAGCAACTTTTTGCATTATCATATATCCGTGAATAGGATTGGTTAAAACCAATAATGTAAAAAATATACTATCCGTCAGCTCGCCACTTTCATAAGGACTTGCCTTTGCCATGCTTTATCGCCTCCTTTTTTTGATAATAAAACTTATAAGTGCAACTGGAAAACTCCTACACACCTTTAACAAAAATTACATTTTCTCGCATATCAATCATCGATATATCTATCTTCGATATAATTATATATCAATCATCGATATATGTCAATAGTATTTTTTATTTATTTTCAATCTCACCTGCTTTCCCTTATATAATTATTTGTAATTTTTCTAGTAATATGTTTTGTTTTATGTTAGAATATGGATATGAATTTAATTTTTAAATTACTTTATAAGGAAAGGTGATATCATGAAATCAATAAGAAAATATCTTTTACTTATTGCCGCAGCGTTACTTACTGTAACTCTTTCTGCTTGTGGCACTAAAATAACAGCTGAAGAAGCTATCAATAAAACTAACGAGGCATCTAAAAATCTGAAAAATACAGAATTTGTCTCTTCTAACATTTCTGAGATAGTTGTAGGAGATCAAACTCAAAAAATAGAAAACAAAGTGTCAGGATCTCTAATCTTAGACCCATTCACTATGCATGCTACTACTGAGATTAAAGCTCAAGATAAAACTCAAACGTTAGAAATGTACATCAAAGACAATGTTGCATATGCAAAAGCTACCGGACAAGATACTTGGGTAAAAAGTTCTAATAATAATATAACTGCTCAATTTGAAAATCTTAAAAAACTTGCTAACTCTGAACAAGTTATGGAGTTCTACAAAAAAATTGCTAAAGATTTTAAAATAGCTGAAGAAAAAGGCAACTATGTTCTTACATATAGCGGTAACGGTGATCAGTTCAAAGAGCTTATGGTTGCTATTGCTAACTCTTCTGGTGGACAAGCGGTAAATGCCAATGCATTTAACAACGTAGATTTCAAAAACGTTACTATCAAACTTGTTGTAAATAAAGATTTTATACCTATCAGCAATGAAACAATGATGGAAATCGCCACTAAGAATGCAGCGAAACCTACTACAATGAAAATAACTCAAAATACTAGTTATTCAAATGTAAATAAAGTAACTAGCATCGATCTTCCTGAAGCAGCTAAAAACGCTAATGAAATCGGTAGAAACTAAAAATTAACAATTAAATATTTAATACATAACTCTGGAAACAATTCTATTTCCAGAGTTATTATTTTGTTATCAGCTTACAGCTAAACCCCTATATAAAACGCTATTTCAGGCGTTTAGAAGCTTTTGTTACCTGTTCTCTTCCCACCACATTATTTCAGAATTTACTCCTTTTTTTAAAACAAATAAATATCAAATCAATTTACATAAACCTTTTCATTTAGTATAATAATGTAGATAATATACTAGGAGGTTTGTTTTTTATAGTTATAGCGCCCGAACTAAGTTCTAACGATTAAACCGAGCTTAGTTGACGAGGGAAAAAGTTATCGAAAATTCGGCGGATGCTTTTTCGGAATTTAAGAGTTTCGTTAAATAATGTACAAACGGAGTATTTCTTTGAAATAAAATTACATATATTTGAAAATACCTTTTTATTTAGATTTTCTTTTCAAAAAATTTATTTTTTCAGAAATATTTAATATTAAATTTAAAATTTACTCTACAAAATCATTATTATCTCTTAATTTTTAAGATTGTTACTAATTATCATTGCAGGGAATAGTCTATACTTTTAGACTGTTGTAAATTTTTTGCTGTTTATCTTTTGAATTTTGTTAAGATTTCGCAAAACACTTTTAACTTTTTATTAAGTTTACCTTGTAAAATCAGTAATTATATCTTTTAAATCAATTATTAAAGAAAAAAGCGAGGAATTTTTTATATGTGTGGTATTGTAGGATTTGTTGGAGAAACAAATGGAGTTAAATTTTTGATTGATGGGCTTAGCAGCCTTGAATATCGTGGTTACGATTCAGCAGGAATTGCTGGAGTTGTTAACGGCGAAGCAAAAGTTACTAAAGCAGTAGGTCGTATTAAAAACCTAGAAGCTCTTATTCCAGATGATCTTCACATTGAACTTGGAATTGGTCATACACGTTGGGCTACTCACGGTGGAGTTAACGTTACTAACTCACATCCTCATCAAAGCTTTAACAAACGCTTTGTTCTAGTTCACAACGGTGTTATCGAAAACTTCCAAGAATTAAAAGATAGATTCTTCAAAGGAGTAAACCTTGTTTCTGAAACTGATACTGAAGTTATCGTTCAACTTATTCAAGTTTATAGCGATCGTGGAATGAGTACTAAAGAAGCATTCAAAAAAGCAGTATCAAAATTACAAGGTTCTTATGCACTTTGTTTAATCGATACTAAAGAATCTGATACTTTGTATGTGGCAAAAAATAAAAGTCCATTATTAATCGGACTTGGAGATGGAAAGAAAAATTTTGTCGGAAGTGACGCTCTTGCGATGATTAAATACACTAACGACTTTTTAGAAATTAACGACGGAGAAATAGTTATCGTTAAAAAAGATAGCGTAACTATTGAAGATAAAGATGGGAATGTAATAAATCGCGACAGCTTCTCTACTAATCTAAACGCTGGGGAAATCGACAAAGGTATCCATGAGCACTACATGATTAAAGAAATCAATGAACAAGTAGGAGCTATGCGTAATATTATTTCTCACTACTTTGATGGGCACAACGTTAATATAGACGATGATATTATTAATAATGTAAAAGAAGCTGATAGACTTTACATTATCGGTTGTGGAACAAGTTATAACGCTGGTTTAGTGGGGCGTGCTTATTTTGAAAGATGGGCAGGTATACCTACTGAAGTACATCTTGCGTCAGAATTTGCATACAATGTACCTCTTCTTTCTAAAAAACCAATGTTTATATTCCTATCCCAATCAGGTGAAACTGCCGACCTTCGTGCAGTATTAACGAAATTACGCAGCGTAAACTCTGACTATAAGTTTTTAGTGTTAACTAATGTGGATGCTTCTACATTAGCCCGTGAATGTGATTATACATTACTACTTCATGCAGGTGTTGAGATTGCTGTTGCATCTACAAAAGCATACACAGCACAAATCGCAACACTAAGTATTTTAGCTTATGAAGTAGCGCGACAACTGAATAAACAACCAAAATTCGATATCGAACAAGAACTATCTGTAATTACATCAGCTATTGAATCTATTTTAGACGATACTAAAACTATTAAAGATTTAGCAAAAGATTTATTTACAGAGCGTAATGCATTCTATATCGGACGAGGAACTGATTATTACAGCGCTTGTGAAGCAGCATTAAAATTGAAGGAAGTTTCTTACATTCAAACTGAAGGGTTTGCTGGTGGAGAATTAAAACACGGTACAATCGCTCTTATCGAGGAAAAAACTCCAGTAGTCGCACTTATTACTAATACAAAATTAGACCTTAATACACGTAGTAATGTTAGCGAAGTAGCTAGCCGCGGAGCTAACACGCTAATAATCACATTAGAAAAATTAGCGCGCAAAGGCGATTACGCTATCCCTAATGTTAACGAAGATCTTGCACCTATCGCAAGCATCGTCGTAACTCAACTATTTGCTTATTACGCAGCTGTATCACGTGGATTAGACGTGGACAAACCTCGTAATTTAGCAAAAAGTGTTACTGTTGAATAATTAACAAAAAACCAGAATTACTAAAAATTAGTAGTTCTGGTTTTTATTGTTATTATTATTCAGTAAAGTAACACCAATTAATAATATGCACTATTTGATATTTTTACGTCTTACTACTAGTAATGCTGCTAGCGCTAAAATCGATAATCCTGCAACTACCCCATTATTTGTTACTACACCTGTGTTTGGTAGTCGTTTAGTTTCTTCTTTTGCTTTTGGTTCTTCAAGGCGAGTTGGTTGAGTTTGCCCCTTTAATCCAACAGTATATTTCCCTGGAATTTTATTTGTTGAACCATCTGAATACGTAAATGTTACTTCTCCATCATTTGCTACTGTTACAGCAGTTCCTTCTGGTAAGTCAGGATTTGCTTTTCCAATTTCGATAGCCACTTTATCTTTTTCATCTTGTGTGATGTTTGCTGTATCTTTTACTATTGTTAACACTGGGTTAATCGGTTTTGTATGTCTTGCAATAGTTCTTTTTACAACTGTATACTCTCCAGATATTGTATTTATTGACCCATCTGCGTATGTAAATGTTACTTCGCCATCAATACCTACTGTCACTGATGTTCCTTCTGGTAAATCTGGATTTGCTTTTCCTATTTCTATTGCTACTCTATCTTTTTCATCTTGTGTAATACTTGTTACATCTTCAACTTCAGTTAATACTGGTTTAACCGGCGTTGTTTTCATTGCAATGCTATCTACAGCTAGATCAGGTTCTCCTACGCCCGCTGGTAGCCACGCATCGTCTATTTTTTCACCAGTATTTTCTTCTATTTCCTCAACTGCCTCGGCGGGCGTTGCTTCTGCTACATCCTCTTCTGCATATACTATTTTTTCTGCACTTACTACAGGAACCATTACTAATCCAACAGCAAGAGAAACTGTCGCTAGCGCTGTTTTGCGAATCGAGTATTTTATTTTTTTATTTTTGCTATACATAATCATTCTCCTTAATATTTTCAACTTTTTGATTATAGCATAACCTTCTATTAATGAAAAGTATTTTACACTTTTTCTCAAACGTTCATTTTTAAACAAATTAAAACTAACCAACAACAAGTTAGTAACCATATATGTTTATTTTTCATAACTAAAAGAACCTCTTTGTAATTTGTATTTTTTCATATACTATATAGCAATGTCTTTCCTAACTATCCCAATTTTCTTACTTTACTCATTTTAGGAAACTTTTTCCTTTACATTTATATGAGAGCGGTTTATAATGGAACTATAAAATTTAATTATCTTCGGGGCAGGGTGAAATTCCCGACCGGCGGTTATAGTCCGCGAGCGTAAGCTGATTTGGTGAAATTCCAAAACCGACAGTACAGTCTGGATGATAGAAGATACGGAAAATATATTTTATTAATTGTAGTTCACAACAATTATTTTGATATACCTAACCCACTAGCCTGCTAGTCTATTTATCAAATTATTGTCCTCTACACTCTATAAAATGTCCATACCTTTATGTCCCGCTTTAAATGTTTTAAAGTGGTGTTTTTATTTTAAATTAAACAGCCAGTTGAGATTACTTTCTTAAGTTCCTAACTTAGCTAAAGATGATTTAAAAGTACCAACACCATTTAAACTACTATTGCGGTTATTTTTACGCCTTTTGAAGATGGAAAGAGGACAATATGTATAAAAAAAATACTCATTCACTTGTTTTAAGTGGGCTACTTGCCGTTATTGCACTACTTCTATCTTTTTTTAGTTTTGCTGTGCCATTTCTGCCACCATTTCTAAAATTTGATTTTACTTTTATTCCGCTATTTATGGCGTTGCTATTGATGAACTACAAACACGCTATATTAGTATCTCTGTTAAAAAACTTTTTACACATTGTACTAATCTCGCACGAGCCTGTGGGATCTATCGCCAATATCGTTGTGGAGTTTATCTTCCTTAGCATTATTGTTTTATTTTATAAAAAAGGTATGCTAAAAATTATTATCGGCGGAATCTTAGCAACAATCACTATGACTATCTTTATGGCTCTGCTTAATTACTTTGTATTTCTCCCTGCTTATGGTTATATTATGGATTTAACAGATATAGTTAAAAATGTAAAAGTCATTGTTACCGCAGGAATTATTCCTTTCAACCTTCTTAAAGGTATCTTGGTTACACTTTTATTCTTTGTGACACTTCGAGTATATGAACGTATACCAAGCACTATTACAAGCAAATTTGCTTAAACTATAAATATCTATACCGTTAAAACAATTTCTCAGATTAATATTAAAAACCAATCTTAAAAAGGTTGTTATACAATCAGCGGTATAGATATTTTTTTCTTATTTCCAATTTTAGTATCCTCCTCTTCTTTTTTTAGATATTTTTAATCTTATTACAAAAAAATTTTAAAAAAATATATTTTAAAAGTTTTTATATATTTTACAATATATTTTTTTCTTGGAAACTCCGTTTCTTCTGTGACTTCCCGACAAAAAATCTTATATTATTTATTTTATATTTTCCAATGTTTTGATATATATGGTTATCAATAAAATACATATAGACTATGGAAAAGAAAAAATATTTGTGCTACAATAAAATTAGAAAATTAATTTTAATAACAGGAGGTATTCTATATGAATAAAACTTGAGATTTATATTCGGTTTCAAATATAGTTTTTTTACAAAAAAAATACAGGGAGAATTAAAATGAAAAACAAATCGTACAGCATTACTAACGAGCAAGAAGAACGTTTTAATATTCTTGCTAGGGAGAAAAAAGAACTAATAACTAAAGGTCTATACAAAGTCAAAGTTCCAAAACCACTTCATAGAGAATTTTATAGCTTTGGTTTAGAGGGGCTTCTTGTAAGCTTTCTTATACTAGAAGATGGTGGCATAGAAGCTTGCGACTTTGATAAATTTGCACTAACAGTTATAAAACGAAAACTTATCGATGAAATACGTCGTAGAAACAAAGAAAAAAGTGTTCCTATCGATTTCTTCGATAATACACTACTTCACTCTTGCAATAACGATAGAGATATTTTAGAAGTCGATCTTAATTCTTATTTAAAATCTATTTTAACAGAACAGGAATTAGCTTTCCTAGAAGATTTCAAGAAAACTCAGGATATAAAGACAACGGCTAAAAATTTAAATCTATCGCTTTCTACATGCTATAGGTTGTTCAAAAGAATAAAAGAAATATATAAGCTGTTTCTATACAAAAGTGCCTAAATATTTTTTAGCCCACAAAAAAGCAACAACACCGAAGTTCTATACCTCGGTGTTGTCTTCTATATTTATATTATTTTTCTACTTTTTTTCCTAAGTTTAACGAAACAATTAGTAAGATTGCTCCTAATACTGAACCTAGCGCTAACGCTAATAAGTACATTATCGGATTACTTACTGCTCCTACCGCTATTGCGAAAATACCACCATGCGGTGCTTTTGATACTGCACCAAAAGTCATACTCAATGCTCCAGCGACACCACTTGATAGGAATAATGGTGGAATAACACGTAATGGATTACTTGCCGCGAACGGAATAGCCCCTTCTGTAATAAAGGCTAATCCCATTACATAGTTCACCAACGCACCACTACGTTGTGCTTTTGGCCAAATATTTTTATTAATAGTCGCTGAAATAGCTATTGCTAATGGTGGAACCATACCACCAATCATTACCGCAGCCATAACATCACTACCTGCTGTTCCAGCTGCTGTTAATAAAGCTGTTCCTGTAACGTAAGATGCTTTGTTGATTGGTCCTCCCATATCGATAGCCATCATCGCAGCTACTACGAATCCAAGGATAAATTTACCACTTCCATTTAATCCTGTAAGGAAGTCTTGTAATCCTGTCATAACTGCCGCCATCGGCGCGTTAATAACATAAATCATTGCGATTCCCATAATTAGAGAACCTAAGATTGGGAATAGGAAGATTGGTTTTATTCCATCTAATGAACGTGGCATCCAACTTGTTGCCATTTTAAGAACTTTAATAATACCACCTGCTAAGAACCCTGCTACTAACGCTCCTAAAAATCCTGATGGAGTATAAGATAAAATATCACTTTTCAGTCCTAAAATACTTGGATCAGCTAAAATACCACCGACCATACCTACTACAAACCCAGGTCTATCCGCTAAACTACGCCCAATAAATCCTGCAAGAATCGGTAACATCATACTAAATGAAATTTTACCTAAGTAGAATAATACTTCTGCATATTTATTGTATGTTGGGTCTTCTGGATTAAACGAGTTAATACCCCAAATAAATGACAGTGCAATTAAAATACCACCTGCTACTACGAATGGTAACATATTACTTACACCTTCCATTAGGTGTTTGTAAATTTTACGTCCTAAACTTTCTCCTTCTGCGTCTGTTTCTTGTGAATCAGCTGCCCCATCGTGTTTGTATATTGGCGCTTTTCCATCTAAAATAGTTTGGATAAGTTCTTGCGGCTTGTTAATTCCATCTGCAACTTTTGTCATAATAGTTGGGCGCCCATCAAAACGTGCTACCTCTACTTTTTTATCAGCTGCTACGATAATTCCCGCTGCTCTTTCGATATCTTCTTTTGTAAGTTTGTTTTCTATACCAATTTGACCGTTAGTTTCTACTTTTACATCTAAGCCCATTGCTTTAGCTGTTTCTTTGATTTTTTCTGCAGCCATAAATGTATGAGCAATCCCTGTTGGACAAGCTGTTACAGCAATAATATAAGGTTTCTCTCCGCTTGGAGCTATTACTTCTTCTTTTTCTGGTTGAGTTTTTGCTACGAAATCTGCAAAGATTTTTTCTACATCTTCTTTTGTAGTTGCTGCTTCTAATCCAGATTTCACCTCTGGGTCCATCAGCGCTTGGGATAATGATGCAAGAGCTTTAAGGTGTTCATCAGCACCTCCATCTGGTGTACAAATCATAAAGATATGTTTAGCTGGTTGCCCGTCAAAACTTTCCCATTCTACACCATCATTACTTTTTGCATAAATAATCATCGCTTTGTCAAAATCAGCACTCTTTGCATGAGGAATCGCAACATTTTCTCCTACTCCTGTAGTTGATTGAGCTTCACGCGCAAGTAGTGCATTTAAGAAATTATCTTTATTTTCGATAACTTTCTCATCTACTAACATCGTAGTAAGTTTATCTAATGCTTCTTTTTTATCTTCCGCACTAAAATTAAATTGTATTAAGTCATAATTGATAATATCAGTTAATTTCATTTTAATTCTCCTTAATAATTTTATAGTGATTTTTTCCTTTTTTAATTTAGTAATATTTCCAAGGTAATATTTTTTATAGTTTATAAACTTTAGTTAACTTTCCTTTTCTAAGTCTAATTTCTTATTTTAATTTCTTCACCTTGATTTGTGGTAGCAACTCTTCTATTAATTCCTTGCTACCTACGCCAACAGAAAACGATGTTGCCCCTCCTGCTGCTGAGGCATATTTCAATGCTTCTGCATAATCTTTCGTCTCATTATATTTAGCTACAAACATCACCAGCATACTATCTCCTGCCGCTACCGTTGAAACAATTTCACCTTCTGCAACATTAACTTCCAATACTTCGTCATTTTCAGTTAATAATATTGCTCCTTTTGCTCCACGTGAAACAAGAACATTTTGAGCACCGCGCTCTTGTAATTTTCGCGCATAAACTAGGATTTCTTCCAAACCGTTTAGTGTTATTCCAAACATCTCTCCTAGTTCAAATTCATTTGGTTTAACAACAAATGGTTTGTATTGTAAGGTGTCCAACACCAAATCTTTGTTGCTATCAACTACTAAAGTTGCTCCTTTTGTCGCTACTTTTTCTGCAATTTTCTTGAAATCTTCAAGTTCCATTCCTGCAATAACATTTCCTGATAAGAAAACTACATCTTCTGTCGTCAAAACATCTAGTTTTGCAAAAAATTCTGAGATATTTTCTGCGTTTACCGCACTGCTTTGTCCGTTAATTTCCGTTTCAGTATCGGTAGTAAGCTTTATATTAATACGGGTCGTTCCAAGAGTTTCAACAAAGTCATGTTCTATATCTAATTTATCCAACTCTGATTTAATGAAATATCCTGTAAAACCTGCAACAAAACCTAGTGCTTTTGTTTTTTCACCTATATTATTCAATAATATCGAAATGTTTATACCTTTCCCACCGACTACATACTTCGCTTCTTGCGTTCTATTTAATTTTCCAAGGCTGAAGTTACTAGCTTTTGTAAGCATATCTACTGCTGGGTTTAGAGTTATTGTATAATACATCTATGCTTCCTCCTTATCTTTTACTATTAATATATTAGCGTATTTTTCATAGTTTTCTGGTGCATCGTAACTTACGATTGTTACTTCTTCTAGGTCCGCAAACTTGTGAAACTTGCGGTGATCAAATTTGCTTTTATCAGCTAAAACATATTTTCTTTTACTATTTTTTATCGCTGCATTTTTTATAAAAGCCTCATTCTCATCCGCGGTTGTTATTCCGAAATTTTCATCAATACCGTTACAACCAACAAAACACATATCGAAACTATAATTTTTCAATTGTTCAATCGCTGTATGACCAATTACAGCTTGTGTGGAATGTTTCAAAGTTTCACCTAATATAATAGTATATATTTTATTATTAATAAGTCGTGGCAAATGATAGGTAGAATTTGTTACGACAGTTATTTTTCTATCACGCAAATAATCAATCATTTCATAAGTAGATGTCCCTGCATCAAGATAAATAGTCTGCCCTGATTGAACTACATTTTTACAAAGATACTTTGCTACTTCTTTTTTCTCTAGTAAAAACTCCGTACGTTTTGCTTCAACACCTATCTCACTTCCTCTTGCTGAAGTACGCTTCATCGCTCCACCATGAGTTCTATATAATAAGTTCTTTTCTTCTAAACTTGTTAAATCTCTTCTGATTGTTGCCTCAGATACCTCACAATAATCTATAAGCTCATGTAGACTAAGTGATCCTCGCTCTTCTAACAAGTTTAAAATTCTTTTCTGTCTTTCATTTACCATTTTTTTCTTCTCCTTGACTCCCAAATTCATTATACTTAATATACTACAGCATTTCAATCAAACTCGAGCAAAAACCACTCAAAAACGAGCAAAATAATTGCTTTTTTGAGTGGTTTTATTTTAAGTTATGAGCGTTTTTTAATTTGTTGAGCGAAAGAAAATCTTTATAAATTCAGAATCAGAGTCTGTTTCTAATAAATTAGTTTTCAAAGACATTAGCACAAAAACAAATATAATATTATAAAAAATTGTTATTATATCTATCGGAAAGAAATTCAAAGTATAAAACAATATAATTAACATGATTATAGAGATTGATGTAAATCCAATGTCACGCAAGCGTCGCGTAAAACTCGCTGTTATCGGAATAGCTAAAACAACCAAAACTACAAGTAAAACTAATCCCCAGAATATTATATCTCTTAATTCTAAAATACTTTGTTCACGAGGGACTCCTATATCTCCACCTGCATCCAAGCGTTCTTTTATCGCTACAAACGGAAAATAGAAAACATAAGCAAATACCCCGTCTATAGCAAGAAAAAGTATCCCCATTATTTCTACAGGAAACCAATGCCCTGCTATTGATGTATATCCTTTAAAGTCTACAAACCCTCTAAAAAAGTCAGCGAGAGCAGAGAAAAAAGATACTTCTTTATTTCTTTGATCTATCATAACTAACCCCTCTGCAATAAATTTATATAACAAATATAATATTCAGACAACCTGTGGCTAGCTATCTTCTTGCAAAACTCAACTATTTATTAATCTATTTTTACATTTGCTAATGTTGCTTTTGCTTCTTCTAAAACATCGACTATCACTTGTTCTACTGGGCGAATTTCGTTGACAAGTCCCGCTATTTGCCCAGACATAACTGAACCATTTTCTACATCACCATCATAGACAGCTTTTCTTAAAGAACCTAGTGTTAATTTTTCTAATTCCATCAATGTTGACGATTGTGCTTCTAATTCATGATATCTTTTTGTCAATCCATTTTTTATACCACGAACCGGTGCTCCAAATTTCATTCCTGTTAATGTTGTTGATGTGTCATCTGCTTCTACAATTAAGTTCTTATACTCTATTGAAATAGGGCATTCGTGCGTAGCTAAAAAGACTGTTCCCATTTGAACTCCACTTGCTCCTAAACAAAACGCAGCAGCAACACCTCGACCATCAGCAATACCCCCAGCAGCAATCACAGGGATATTCACCGCTTTTGTTACTTGTGGTAAAAGCGCCATAGTTGTACTTGTTCCAACATGACCTCCTGCTTCCATTCCTTCAACAACAACAGCAGTACAACCTAATTCTTCCATTTTTTTCGCCGCTTTTACTGATGGAATTACTGGAATAACTTTAACTCCCGCTTCTGTTAAACGTGGCATAAATTTTCTTGGAGTTCCTGCTCCTGTTGTAACTATTTTAACACCTTCTTCAATAACAACATCTATTATTTCGTTGATATTAGGCATCATCAGCATTAAATTAACCGCAAAAGGTTTTGTCGTTTGTTCTTTACATTTTTTTATTTGCTCACGTAGTTCTTCTGGACTCATTCCACCAGAAGCTAATATCCCTAATCCTCCTGCATTAGAAACTGCACTAGCAAGTTCATAGCGTGCGATTTGAGCCATCGCACCTTGAAAAATAGGATATTTTATTCCTAATAATTGTGTAATTGTCATAACCTTGTCCTCCTTAATTTAACACCTTTTTTGTTAAATTTTTTTCTCTTTGTTATTTTTCAGATATTTTGTTAACGTTATCTTTCTTTATATTATAACAATTATTTAGCTATTTTAAAAATAATATAAGAAAATAACCCTTTAGAATTCATATTAAATTATCATTTTTAGATAAATCTAATTAATTCTAAAAGGTTAATGGTTAAAACATAAATTTAGCTACTAAATAACATGCTATCATAAGAATAACCGATGATAAAAAGCACGCTGTAAAAACACGCAAACCGCGTTCTTTAATAACTTTAAAATTAACACTCATTCCTAAAGACGCCATCGCCATACCTAAAAATATATATGCTGCATCTACTAAATAAGGGGTTAATGGTTTTAAGAAACTTACATAACTTCCTAATATACTCATGGCTATAAATCCTAAAATAAAGTAAGGCATCGGCATTTTCCCTTGAGCATCACTATTTGAACGACGATTAATCACAACAAGGACTATAGCTACTACTATCAACATAAGAACGCGAGATAACTTCGTCAGTATAGCTGTGTCAAGCGCAACCTGTCCTCCTGCTCCACCTGCGGCAACCGCATGAGCTATTTCATGAAGGCTTCCTCCAGTAAACACACCGTAATTATAAGGTTCCAAGTTTAGATATGGTTTCACTCCTACTTCTATCAACGTAAATACCGTCCCAAGTATCGCTACTACCGCAACAGCAAGAACACTATTGTCAGTTTTAGCTCGCAGTTGACCACTAACGCCCATAACTGCAGCTGCTCCACAAATACCACAACCACATGCAGAAAGTAGAGCTAATTCATGATCCACTTTGAAAAGGCGGCACATATAATAAGTCAGTAAAATCATAAATAAAACGATAAAAAATGCCAAAACTAAAGTTTTTTTACCTTCCGAAAGCAATCTATCCAAAGCTAGTTTGAATCCTAATAAAATAATTCCTAGACGCAAAAATTTATTACTAATAAAAGGAATATCTCCTTTTACCTGCTCCTTTAATCCGGTAAACATCTGTAATACCATTCCTATTACTAAGGCTATTACCAAATGTCCAAATAATTTTAATGTCGGAATCTGCGCTAAATACTTGGCTGCCATAGAAACAATAAACATCAATAGCAACGTATAATAAAAACTAACATTTTTAAATCTTTCCATGCATTATCTCCTTATACTTTTCTAATTTTATTATACTCCTGAAATGCTAACTATGCAATGTTTCAAAAAAAGTTATTTCTTTTAAAGTTTTTTCATTTTATTAGCTTTATAAACAAAATAAAAGGACTTAGTTTTATTACTCTATCTAACTAAATCCTTTTGTTTTATTTATCTATTTTATAACTTTCTATACTCTTAAAATTTCAAGTTCTCTATGTTATCCTAATAACAAGAATAGATAGTGGGCTACAATCCCCGCAACGATACCCCCAATAGTGTGAGATACTATTGCTTTTGATGAAAGTTTACGCACTCCTAAAGCATCCATCATACCGATATGCGTACTTAAGTATCCACTCCAACACATACCCATCGCTGTAAATACCGCAATGTCATTTGGTCCAATAAGACCATTTTTTAAAAATTCTGGCACTAGAGAAATTGCTCCCCCTACTGCTCCCAAAGCTGTAATTGGGAAAGCTATTGCTTCTGCAGATTTGAAACCAAATAATGGTTCAAGAATAAACGTTAATTTTTCTCCTAACCAAGGTAGGAATCCAACACCTTCATACGCTGCTCCTGTATATCCGTCAGCAGGCATTTTAAACGTTAACATCATAACGAATGTACAAACGATAAGTACACCCGGAATGATTGCCATCCCCATTTCTACCCCAGTTTTTCCACCTTCTAATATTGTATCTAGTACTCGTTGAAACATATTTCCATCACGGATTATTCTTACTTTATCCATCGATTCGTCTGTTTCGTTTGATTCTACCATCGGTTCATCCGCTTCATCCCCGTAGTATTTTCTTGTATGTCTTAACATCAAGCGAACACTTATTATACTCCCTATAATTGCTCCAACGTTCCCTATAATTGCTGCTTTTACAAAGCCAGCTCCTTGCCCCATCATAAACATCGTTACGATAAGACCCATACCAAATGCTGTCCCTAAGTTACAAAGTGCGGGTACTTGGTACTTTTTGAAAAATGCTACAAAACGTTTATCTTTAGCAAAAGGAATAATAGCTGGGTTGTCTGATAAATAAGTCGCTATTGCCCCGGTTACACTAGCACCTGGCATACCCCAAAGAGGTCTCATCAACGGAGCAAATATTTTGTTGATAAGCGCTATTGCTCCAAATTCTGATAACAGTGCGCTAATCGCTCCAGCAATAACAGCCATCGCCATTATGAAAAACACTGTATTCAACAGTAAGTCGTGAGCCGTTGCCATCATTGTTTTAAACATTAGCGGTGTTCCCATCTTACGCGCCATTAAACCGAAGATTAAAAAGAATACTGCTAAAAAGACAAATGTTTCTAGGCTTATTGCTTTTTTAACTACTGTAGCCTCTTTCTTTTTTTTGATTTTAAGCTTGGTCTTGTCTCCATCCATAATAAATCATCCTTTCTTTAATTATAATTTATGTTTTACTTATTTTAACTGTACTATTACAACTGTTTATTACATTATATCACACTTTCTTTATCACCGCAACTATTTCAATAATTCCGAACTCTTACAGAAGAACCTCGCCGTCTTTGTTAGCACTTTTTATAAAACAATAAATCACTATAATCGTTGTTAAATAAAATACCCATTAATTTTATTAATGCTTTTTTCTTAGAAGATATAAATATTAAGTTATAACAAATATTACTACCCATGTTTCACACGAAAATAATACAGTTGTATTTTTTTGTTAATCATTATAACTTTTACTTGAAATCATCAAACATATTTATAATTTCTTAGCTATAAAACCTCAAAAGATAAACTCATTCTCCCTCTTTAATTAATTGTAATAAACTAGCTTTTTTGATAGAATTATATAGTCTATACATTTATAGAAAGGAGAATAATTTTTATGAAAATAAAAAATAAAAATAACAATAAGATTTTAAAATTTTCTATTAGAAAATTATCTCTTGGTGCTGCACCTGTCGTTATCGGTGCTTTGATTTTTGGAAGTTATGCGCCAAGTGAAGTTTTGGCAAATGAAAATACAACTGTTAATTATACATATTTAGCTGAAAATGAATTAACAGATGCAGAAAAAAGTTTAATAAAGAAAAGTATACCTAGTAATATTAAAGAAAACGAAACATATTACATGGTTTATAAAAAGGACTCTAAGCCTACATCAGAAATTAAGACTTTACCTAATACCGGGCAAAGCTCTCTTCCTTTAACAGGTTTAGCAGTGGGGGCTGCTGTTCTTGTAGTTCTTTTAGTATCTAAAAAACACAGAAATAAAGTACTTAGTGTTGTTTTAATCGGAGCGATGGGACAAAGTATTGTTATGCCATTTGAATCATTTGCTTTTGAAAATAAAGAGTTGGTAAGCTATAATACTCAAAAAACTATAACTAACTCTAACGAATTGGCAAATGGTGTAATAAAAATCGATGGGTACTCTTATGTTGGTTATTTCACACAAAGTGATTTAAAAACCCTACCTAATCAAGTAAATCCAACAGTTCCTGAAAAACCGACGAATCCAACAAACCCAAACAATCCAACAAATCCAAACAATCCAACAAATCCAATCAATCCAACACCTCAACCAAATCCAACACCTCAACCTGAGTACAAGACTACTCCAGATGAAGGGCCTAAGGTTCCTATTGTTGAAAAACCTGAATTAAAAGTCACTAAAGAAGTTGTGCCTTTCGAGACTATCGAACAAAATGACGATACCCTTCCTAAAGGTCAAACGAAAGTTATCAAAGAAGGTGTTAATGGTGAACGTACTATCTTAACTGAAGTATCTACTGTTGACGGAGTACAAACTAGCAAGGTTATCGATAATTCTATTACTACTCAACCGGTTAATAAAATTATTGCTGTTGGTACTAAAGAGACACCAACTATAGATAAAACTGCATTGCAAAACGCTATTGCTACGGCTAATAGCAAAAACAAAGATGATTACACTACTCAATCTTGGAATAACTTAACTACTGTTCTAGCTTCAGCAAATACGGTTAACAACGATAATAATACTACTCAAAACGAAGTAAATGAAGCTACTCAAAACTTACTAAAAGCTATTGAAGACTTAGTGAAACTTACTGATAAACCTGTATTAAAACTTGTTACTATTAACAAAAACGAGTTAGAACATAATACTACAGCTAAGTACTCTTTAGAAAATCCTACTAACACCGAAATAAAATCTATCACAGCTACTCTTAAAAAAGGTAATGAAATTGTAAAAACTGTAGATTTAACAAAAGATAATTTAGATGCTGTTTTAAGTGACTTAGACTTCTATAAAGAATATACATTATCTACAACAATCGTTTATAACCAAGGAAATGGAGAAAAATCAGAAACTCTTACTGATGAAAAAATTCTACTAGAACCTAAAAAAATAGAAGTTAAAGATATTAAACGTACAGATTTAATCAAGTATGAAAACAAAGTAGAAACAGATGCTACAAGACTAACATCTGTTCCTCAAGATTTAACTAATTATTATCTAAAAGTTACATCAAACGATCATAAAACAACATTATTGGCTGTTAAAAATATTGAAGAAGCAGACGTTGATGGTAAAAAAGTATACAAAGTGACTGCTGTTGCTGACAACTTAGTACAACGTAATGCAAGTAATAATTTTAACGAAGTCTATACTTACTATATAGAAAAACCAAAAGCTAAAGAAGATAATGTTTATTATGACTTTGCAGAATTAATAAGCGCTATGCAAGCAAATCCGGCTGGAGAATTCCTTCTTGGTCAAAGTATGAGCGCTAAAAATGTTATACCAGCGGGTAAATCTTACGTTACTGCAGAATTTACAGGTAAACTCTTAAGTAATGGGGATAAACGCTATGCTATTCATGATTTAGAGCATCCGTTATTTAACGATATCAATAATGCAATAATCAAAAATATTAACTTTGAAAATGTTGCAATAGATAGACCTGGTGAAGATAATATCGCTACTGTTGGGAATAACTTAAAAAATAAAGCGACTATCGAAAATGTTAAGATTACAGGTTCTATAACTGGTAGAAATAATGTTGCCGGAGTTGTTAATAATATACATGAAGATGGTAAGGTTGAAAATGTTGCATTTATCGGTAAAATAAATTCTGTCGGAAATAATTCTACAGTAGCTGGTATTGCAGGTTCTAACTATATGGGATTTGTTAATAGAGCTTACGTTGATGCTACTATTACTGCAAATAATGCAAATGCAAGTATGCTTGTTCCTTTCGTTCAATATAAAGCTCATAGTTGGCTGTCAGGGACAAAAGGAAAACTGACAAACTCTGTAGCAAAAGGTATTCTTGATGTTAAAAATACTAGAAATGTTGGTGGAATAACAGCTAAAACTTGGCCATATGGAGCAGTTCAAAATAACGTAACATATGCTAAAGTGATTAAAGGTGAAGAAATATTCGGTTCAAATGACGTTAATGATGAAGATGCAAATCCTTTTGTATCAAACTTATTTGGAGTTATTGGATATAGTTCTGGTGAAGATGGAACTGGTCGAGATAATAAAAACAAAAATAAATTAAAACACTTATCTAAAGCTGAGGCTGATGCAAAAGTTGCTGGTTTCAATATTACTGCTGACACACTAACAAGTGAAGCTTACGACATGAACACTATCAACAATATCACACCTAGCAATAAAGCTTATACTGATATTCAAGATTACAACGCTGACTACAGTTTAGCATACAAAAATCTTGAAAAACTGCAACCATTCTATAATAAAGATTATATCGTTAACCAAGCGAACAAACTTGCTAAAGATCATAACTTAAATACAAAAGAAGTTCTTTCTGTTACACCGATGAATAACAATGATTTCATCACTAACCTTAGTGCTGCAAATAAAATTGTCGTTCACTATGCTGACGGAACTAAAGACTACTTCAGCTTATCTGAAAGTAACGATGGCTTAACTAATGTAAAAGAATATGAGATAACGGATCTTGGAATTAAATATACACCTAATATCGTTCAAAAAGACCATAGCAACCTTATTAATGGTATAAAAGCAATTTTAAGTCCAATCGAACTTCAATCAGATCCTATTTACAAACATTTAAATAGAACTGGTAATAATAGAGTAAATGCAATTAAAGACCTTTATTTAGAAGAAAGTTTTGATTATGTTAAGAAAAATCTTGATGTATTTGTTGAAAAATTAGTTCAAAACGAAGACCATCAATTGAATAATTCTGTAGCAGCTCAACAGATGATTCTTGATAAAGTTGAGAAAAACAAAGCGGCTCTATTATTAGGTTTAACTTATCTAAATCGTTACTACGGCGTTAAGTTTGGCGATGTAAATATTAAAGAACTTATGCTGTTTAAACCTGATTTCTACGGTAAAAATGTTGATGTTTTAGACAGACTTATCGAAATGGGTTCTAAAGAAAGTTATATTAGCGGTGGAAGAACATTCGACGCCTTTGGCGAAGTCCTTGCAAAATCTACGAAGTCAGGACATCTAGAGTCATTCTTAAATTATAATCGTAGCCTGTTTACAAACTTTACTGATATGAATGATTGGTTTATCGATGCAACTAAAGATAAAGTATATATAGCTGAACGTGCTTCAGAAGTAGATGCAATTAAAGATGCTAAGTATCGAGCATTTGATAATTTAAAACGTGCTCACCTTAGAAAAACTCTTCTTCCTCTACTTAATATTGAAAAATCACATATTTACTTGATTTCTAACTATAACTCAATAGCTTTTGGTAGTGCAGAAAGATTAGGTAAAAAATCATTTGCTGATATTAAAGACACGATAGACAAAGCTGCAGATGGCTATAGAAACTACTATGATTTCTGGTATCGTCTAGCTGCAGATAATGTTAAAAATCGTCTACTAAGAGACTCTGTTATTCCTCTTTGGGAAGGTTATAATGCTCCTGGAGGATGGGTTGATAAGCATGGTAGATATGGTCAACAAAACGAATATACTCCTCTTCGCGAATTATTTGGACCTATTGGTAAATACTTTGGAAATAACGGTGCTGGTGCCTATGCTGTAATTTATGACAATCCAAATGACACTAGAACAGAAGTAAACTATATTTACTTAAATATGATTGATGAATATGGTATTTCTGTTTATACTCACGAAACAACACACGTTAACGATGGTCACATCTACCTTGGCGGTTTTGGTCGTCGTGAAGGAACTAGCTTTGAGGCTTTTGCTCAAGGTATGTTACAAACTCCAGTAGCTGGTAGTGGTTTTGATGAGTTTGGTTCATTAGGTATCAATATGGTATTTAAACGTCCAAACGATGGAAACCAATGGTATATCACCGATCCGAAAACTCTAAAAACAAGAGAAGATATCGACCGTTATATGAGAGGTTATAACGATGCTTTAACTCTTCTTGATGAAATCGAAGCAGAAGCTGTTATTTCTCAACAAAATAAAGATTTAAACGGTGCTTGGTTCAAGAAAATGGATAAAGAATATCGTGATAACAACCACCTTAACCATTGGGATAAGATTCGCCATCTATCAAAAGAAGAAAAAGACAGCTTAAATATTCAATCTGTTAATGATTTAGTCGACCAACAATTAATGACTAATCGTAATCCAGGTAATGGAATTTATAAACCAGAAGTAGTTAGCTACCACGATCAATCACCTTATGTAGGTGTTAGAATGATGACTGGTATTTATGGAGGTAATACTAGTGATGGAGCTCCAGGTGCTGTTTCATTCAAACATAACGCCTTTAGATTATGGGGGTACTACGGCTACGAAAATGGATTCCTTGGTTATGCTTCTAACAAGCTTAAACAAGCTTCTAAAGCAGATGGCCACTCTGTTCTAAGTGATAAATACATAATCAACAAAATTTCTGGTGGTAAATTCTCTACATTAGAAGAATTCAAAAAAGCTTACTTCCAAGAAGTAAAAGATAAAGCTAAAGTAGGTTTAACTACATTTGAAGTAAATGGTACTTCTGTTTCATCTTATGATGAACTTCTTGCGTTGTTTAAAGATGCTGTTACAAAAGATGCGCAAACTCTTAAAGCAGATAACAATGGCAATAAATCAGTGTCAATGAACAATACGTTGAAACTAAAAGAAGCTGTTTATAAAAAACTTCTTCAAAGAACAGATAGCTTTAAAACATCTATTTTCAAATAAAATAGAATCTATATTTTAAATAGATTAAACTCCCGAAAAACTTAATGTACAAGTTTTCGGGAGTTTTTTATAATCTTTACTTCAGACCTCTGAAACTGTCTGTTTTTATTTTTTTCTTATTTATTCCGTTATTTTCTAAAAAATTTTCCATAGTTTTAACATCATCAGGTTGACCTGACAATAAATATATAGCATTGTTCCCATACATACCCACTGCTTTTTTTAGTTTTTCTTGACTTTTTTCTATACTTGCACTAGTTTCATAGGTAAAGTCTTTTCCTTTATTTGATAACTCTATCAACTCATTATTAAAAATATTCACCCCTTTATCTAGATGGTTAAGTATAATTGTACGTTTAGAGTTCCATTCTTTAACAATTGGTCTCATCGCAGCAATACCAACATCAGATGCAAAACAAATAATAGGTTCTTGGTTATCTGCAATCTCTAAGTTACCACCTAACCAACTCACCTCAATCTTTGCTCCAACCTGCAAACTAGTTAAATTTTTCTTATAAATACTACCACTATTATGGGTTAAAATCATAATTTCTTTTTCTTCAGGACTAGATGCAATAGTAAGCCATCTGTTATTTTGCTTGCTATCCTTTACTTCAGGTAGGGTAATTTTCACGTAAGACCCTGATTTCCAAGTCATATTATCTGGTTTTTCCAAGCGAACAACGTAAAGATCATTGCTAGCATTTTCTATTGATTTGATCGATAAAGTTTGACTACGTCCAAGAAATGCAAATACTCCCCACGTTATTAGCCCTAGAGCCACTGTTGTAATAAGAATAATAGTTAACATTTTTTTACCTCTTTTCATTTTCTTCCTCTTTCAAAAATTTTATAGTTAATAATATATGCGTTTATCTTTTTTAAAAAATTATAAAGCTAAATCAAGAACAGTTTTATAGTTAATAAAATACTTTTATATAGTTGTAAATAAAGTATTTTTATATATATGAATGAATATAATTTATTATTCATTCATATATGTTTAAAAAATAAAGAATTGTCATTCTTTATTTAAATAATCCTTTTACAAAATAAGTTGCTAAGGTTTCTATTGTCTGATTAACGTTGGGTACATCTTTTTCTGTAATATTCATATCTATATAGTAAAAAAGATTATAAACTTCTAAAACCTCTTGGATTTTTTCTTGAGAGTACCCTTCCTTCAACATACGTTTAGTAAATGTTTCTATTAAAAACTGGTGGAATGGATTCGACTCCCTACCTTCCTCTGAAGAATAATAGCTATGTAACTCGTTAGAAATAGCAGGATTATACCATTCTGCTAAAATTTTATTAGATGAAACCAAGCTTCTTGATTGACCAAAAAGTTGACCTATAAGTTCAACGACATCTCCTTGCCAATCTATATCATTCATTATAACTTGTCGAATACGATTATTTTCGTCTATATAAACATCTAAAAAGATTTCTTCTTTACTTGCGTAATAATTATAAAAAGAGCCAACTGCCATACCTGCTTGTTTTGCAACTTCTGAAATAGCTGTTGCTTTATAGCCTTTTTTAGAAAAAACATCATACGCCGCTTGTTTTATTACTTGCTTTTTATCCAATTTTTCAACTCCTCTCTTTCTATGAATGAATTTAATTTTTTATTCATTCATATTTTATCAAATAATTTTATTCAAGTCAATAAATAAATTGTCTTATCTTCTTCTATAAAAATAAAAGGAAGTATCCGCTAATCTGCTTTTACTTCCTCATGGTTATATATTTTATATCTTAGTTGCAATTTTTCTGATGAGCCTTTAATTTTTTTATAGCCCAATCATAATGGCTAGAAGTAGCACTTACAAAATATGATCCAAGTGTACTTCCACCAACCCATTTATAAACTTTTTTTGAAAATAATTCTTCATTTGTAAATTTTTCAGCTAATTCTAAAACATCTTTATGTGATTTTTCTAGAATTCTTGTTGCATCTTCAAGAGATGTATTCTGGTGTTTCTTCCAAAATTCTACGTTCATATCACCATAAGTTCTCCAATTATACGGTTGGGGAATAAATGGTTTTTCTTCTCCTTTTTGGTTAGATTCTACCCAATTCAAAATAAGCTGATGCCATTCATAAAGATGAATTAAAACATCTCTTAAATTTTTATCTCTTTTCCAATGAGCTTCTTTTTTCTTTTCGTCCTTTGAAAAATCAAAAGGTGTAGTTAATTCTTTATCAGACATTTTTGAGATTAATGTATTTAATTTTTTAAAGTTTTCCTTAGCAGCTATTAATAAGTCTTCTTTTGTTTGTGGTCTTGCCATAATGTTTCTCCTCTTCGATAAGTGACTAAATTATAAAATCTCCACTTCTTTTTTATACTGTTCTTTTATATTGTCATCAAGAACATCATCACTAATAATCGCCGTTAAATCTTTTAATTGATAAAACG
>ERZ773069.273-NODE-273-length-36085-cov-14.816958_pt1 | contig 36085 bp, 21 predicted proteins | sample MGYA00580619_ERZ773069 | MGnify/ENA primary metagenome ERZ773069 (study PRJEB29015, sample SAMEA2738007) | human oral metagenome | biome: human oral; feature: human-associated habitat; material: dental | place: China | collected 2108 ...
GAACTGACGAAGTCAGTAACACATATACGGCAAGGTGAAGCTGACGTGGTTTGAAGAGATTTTCGAAGAGTACAAGGAGAAAATATGAATAAAAAAACAAGGCAGGCCCTAATTGGCCTCTTGCTCTTTTTGCTCTTGTCAGCAGGAAGCTACTATATTAAACAAATGCAGTCTTCCAACACTGCACCACAAACACAAGTAAAACAAAAATCACAGTCGTCTGATACTCCAAGTCAAGAACTGGCTGAAAGTGTACTGACCGATTCAGTTAAAAAACAAATTAAGGGTACTCTAGAGTGGAATAGCGCAGGAGCCTTTATCGTCAATAACAATAAAACCAATCTAGACGCCAAGGTTTCAAGTAAACCCTATGCGGATAATAAAACAAAGACTGTAGAAGGAGAGACAGTTCCCACAGTAGCGAATGCAATCATGTCAAAAGCGACCAGACAGTACAAGGACCGTGAAGAGACTGGCAATGGTTCAACATCTTGGACGCCTGCGGGTTGGCATCAGGTTAAGAATCTAAAAGGAAGTTACAACCATGCGGTTGATAGAGGGCATTTGTTGGGCTATGCCTTAATCGGTGGTTTAGATGGCTTTGATGCTTCTACTAGCAATCCTAAAAACATTGCCGTACAGACAGCTTGGGCAAACCAAGCGCGTGCAGAAGATTCTACAGGCCAAAACTATTATGAAAGTCTGGTTCGAAAAGCTCTAGATCAAAACAAACGAGTGCGTTACCGTGTGACGTTGCTCTATGCGTCTGAGGAAGACTTGGTGCCGTCCGCATCGCAGATTGAAGCCAAGTCCTCTGATGGGGAGTTGGAGTTTAATGTCGTTATTCCAAATGTTCAAAAGGGAATTCAGTTAGATTACCGAACAGGTGAGGTCACAGTCACAAAAAATAGCTAATTGATCAAGAGGTTGAGGAAAAATCCTAACCTCGTTTTTTATTAGTCATGAACTGTAGAAACGATTGCTTGTTTTTTGCTCTTCTGTTTTTAAAGAGCTTTTTTGAAGATTCACAAGGCTTGAACTAGGGCGTCGAGACTTGGATTGCAGCTCTCTATTCAGCGCCCCTTTATCATAGAAATTGAAAATTAATGTGTAAAAATTGGAAAATATGGTATAATGGTTTCAATTATACTTTTTAGGAGAAGGAAAATGGAAGACCCGAGCAGTCAGGATTTGTTACTGCAATTTGTTTTATTAGTTGTTTTGACCTTTTTAAATGCCTTTTTCTCTGCAACAGAAATGGCCATGGTTTCACTTAGTCGTTCACGTGTTGAGCAAAAAGCTGAGGAGGGAGATAAACGCTATATCCGTTTACTAAAGGTACTTGAAAACCCCAATCACTTTTTGTCAACCATTCAAGTTGGTATCACCTTAATTACGATCTTGTCAGGGGCTAAACTAGCAGATTCACTTGGAGAGTTGATCGCCTCTTGGATGGGAAATAGCGAAACTGCCTATGCGGTAGCTAGCTTCTTATCATTAGCTTTCTTGACCTATATTTCTATTGTTTTTGGTGAGCTTTATCCTAAGCGAATTGCTCTAAATCTTAAGGATGCCTTGGCTATCCGAACAGTACCGTTTATTATTGCTCTTGGTAAGATTGTGAGTCCCTTTGTTTGGATGCTCTCAGCATCAACTAATCTCTTGAGTCAATTGACACCGATGACATTTGACGATGCAGATGAAAAAATGACTCGTGATGAGATTGAGTACATGTTGTCTAAGAGTGAAGAAACCTTGGATGCTGATGAAATTGAAATGTTACAAGGGATTTTCTCGCTAGACGAGCTCATGGCACGTGAAGTCATGGTTCCTCGAACCGATGCTTTCATGGTAAATATTCAGGATGACACTCAAACCATTATCCAAAGTATCTTAAAACAGAATTTTTCTCGGATTCCTGTTTATGATGGAGATAAGGATAACGTGATTGGTTTGATTCATACCAAGAGTTTGCTAAAAGCAGGGTTTACCGATGGTTTTGACAATATCGTGTTGAGAAAGATTTTACAGGAACCGCTCTTTGTACCTGAAACTATTTTTGTGGATGATTTGTTAAAAGAGTTGAGAAATTCACAAAGACAGATGGCTATCCTTCTGGATGAGTATGGAGGTATGGCTGGTCTAGCTACGCTGGAGGATCTCCTTGAGGAGATTGTTGGTGAAATTGATGATGAAACCGACCGAGCTGAGGTCTATGTTCACACTATTGGTGAAAATGTCTATATCGTCCAAGGGACAATGAATTTAAATGACTTTAATGACTACTTTGATGTTGAACTTGAAAGTGATGATGTAGATACAATTGCGGGTTATTATTTAACTGGTGTGGGAACTATTCCAACATCAGAAAAACTTAGCTATGAGTTAGAAAGTAGCAATAAGCATATCACCCTAACTAATGATAAGGTCAAAAATGGACGTGTAACCAAGCTTAAGGTTCAAATTCAAGAACTTGAGTCAGAAGAAGAAACAGAATAAAACAAAAGCTTTATCAGAGCAGAACTGATAAAGCTTTTCTAGTAGTTAAAAAGAAAAGACTCCTGTGGGAGCCTTCGATAATATAGAGGCGGTAGACGGATTTGAACCGACGATCAAGCTTTTGCAGAGCCGTGCCTTACCACTTGGCTATACCGCCTTAGCTTTTATTATTATACCTTTTAAATTAAATCTCGTCAATAGTTTCTTTTCTGAAAATGTAAGTTTTCCTGCTTTCAAAAGGCATGGACAAAATATTCTGAAAATTCGTTTACTTTTTAAAAAAACTGTGGTATAATTTTCAATATCCACAATTTAAAACGAGGAGTTTATAAATATGAAAAAAAGTCGTATTTTTGCAGTAGCAGGCGTTGCACTACTTGCAACAGGCGTTCTCGCAGCTTGCGGTTCTTCAAAATCATCAAATGCTGAAGCACCAAAGGCTTATGGCTATACTTATACTGCTGACCCAGAAACATTGGACTACCTTATCTCTGGGAAACAAAGTACTAAAGTTGCCACTTCAAACGGTATCGACGGACTCTTTACAAGTGACAAGTATGGAAACCTTACTCCTGCAGTCGCTGAAGACTGGTCAGTGTCTCAAGATGGATTGACATACACTTATAAGATTCGTAAAGGTGTAAAATGGCTCACATCTGATGGTGAAGAATATGCAGAAGTAACTGCAAATGACTTTGTTACAGGTTTGAAACACGCAGCCGACAATAAATCAGCCGCTCTTTACCTAGCACAAAATTCTGTTAAAGGATTGGCTGACTATATATCAGGGAACAATACAGACTTCTCTGCTGTAGGTGTAAAAGCTGTTGATGATTACACTCTTCAATACACTTTGAACCAACCAGAACCATACTGGAACTCTAAATTGTCTTACGCAATCTTCTGGCCTTTGAACGCAGAGTTTGAAAAATCAAAAGGTAAAGACTTTGGTAAGGCAACAGACCCAACATCATTGCTTTACAATGGACCTTTCTTGCTTAAAGGGTTGACGGCTAAGTCTTCTATCGAATTTGCGAAGAATGAACAGTATTGGGATAAAGATAATGTTCACATCGATACTGTAACACTTTCTTACTATGATGGTTCAGACCAAGAGTCACTTGAGCGTAACTTTACAAATGGTGCATACAGTTATGCACGTCTCTTCCCTACTAGCTCAAACTATTCTAAAGTAGCAGAAACATATAAAGATAATATCTACTATACCCCACAGGGAGCTGGTATTGCTGGTTTGGGTGTTAATATTGACCGTCAAAGTTATAAATATACATCAAAAACAACTGACGAGGAAAAAACTTCTACTAAGAAAGCCCTTCTTAACAAAGACTTCCGTCAAGCTTTGAACTTTGCTTTTGACCGTACTGCTTATTCAGCTCAGCTAAATGGTAAGGATGGAGCAGCACTTGCTGTTCGTAACCTCTTTGTAAAACCTGACTTTGTTTCTGCAGGAGATAAGACATTTGGTGACTTGGTTACTGAGAAGGTTGTTTCTTATGGTGATGAATGGAAAGACGTAAACTTTGCGGATGCTCAAGATGGTCTTTACAATGCTGATAAAGCTAAAGCAGAACTAGCTAAAGCTAAAAAAGACCTTGAAGCAGATGGTGTAAAATTCCCAATCCACTTGGATATTCCAGTTGACCAAACATCTAAAAACTATATCGCTCGTATCCAATCCTTTAAACAATCTGTTGAGAATGCTTTGGGTACAGATAATGTAGTTATCGATATTCAACAAATCACTACAGATGAATTAAACAATATCACATACTACGCAGCTAATGCGGCAGCAGAAGATTGGGACCTTTCGGGTGCTGTAGGATGGAATCCAGACTATCAAGATCCATCAACTTACCTTGATATCTTAAAATCAACTAATAGTGAAACAACTAAGACCTACATGGGCTATGATAATCCATCAAACCCAGCGGTTGCTCAAGTTGGTTTGAAAGATTATGACAAATTAGTTGATGATGCAGCTAGTGAAACAACTGATCTGAATAAACGTTATGAGAAATATGCAGCAGCTCAAGCTTGGTTGACAGATAGCTCACTCTTCCTTCCAGCTATGTCTTCTACAGGAGCAGCACCAGTCATTTCTCGCGTAGTACCATTCTCAGCATCATATACTCAATCAGGTGATAAAGGTTCAGATGTTTACTTCAAATATCTTCAATTGCAAGCAAACACTGTAACAACCAAGGAGTACAAAGAAGCTCGTGAAAAATGGCTCAAAGAAAAAGCTGAATCAAATGAAAAAGCTCAAAAAGAGTTAGCGAGTCATGTGAAATAAATAATGCTCATCAGAACTTTCTCTCCTAAAGGAGAAGGTTCTTTTGGGATTTTAAAGGAAATAATATGAAAAAATATGTTTTTATGCGTATCTTGCGGTCGTTGGTTTCTATTTTTTTAGTAACGACCTTGATTTACACAATCATCTATACGATGGTTCCACGGAAGTTGATCTTCAAACAAGATACTAACTACAATAAAATTGCAACAACAGCTGATAAACGTGATAACTATGAAAATACCGTTTTTGAGCGTATGGGTTATATCGAATATTACGATACGAAAGAGTTGCAAGAAAAAGCTAGTAGCATTGACCCTTCTGTTACAGTAGATGCGAATGATACAAATAAAGCTATCTATGAAAAATATATCCAACAACTTGGGAATGGTTGGACTCTAGGTGAGTTTACAGAGAGTGGACAATTCTACGCTACACGTGAAATTCCTATTTTTGAGCGTGTGTTCAAATTCTATGCAAACTTGCTGGATATTGACCATACAAACAAGATTCAAGACCCTGAGAATCCTAACTTAGAGCGTTATTTGCGCTTTGAGAATGACCCTGCTATCGGTTGGTCTCTTGTGGGTTCAGGTACTAAACATAAATACCTCTTGTACTTCAATAGTCAGTTCCCATTTGTTCACCAAAACTTTGTCAACTTGAACCTAGGAGATTCTTATCCAACGTATGCCAATACTCCTGTTCTTCAAGTTATTACACAAGGACAAGGACAAACCAAGACTTCTGAAGTTCAATTCCCAACTGGTAAGAAAACATCATCAGTTAATATTTACTCAAGAACTTATAAATCTCCGAGTCAAGCTGATGCTCGTGAAGTAGCGAACTACGGTAAAGATGATCCATATACAGCTACTGAGAGCAACTATCAGTACCCATCTATGATTGCAAGTTCTGCTATCACTGGTTTGATTGGTCTTGCAATTTCATATGCGATTGCGATTCCTCTTGGTTCAGCAATGGCTCGTTTCAAAAACACTTGGATCGATAGTTTCGCTACAGGGACTCTAACTTTCTTGTTGGCTCTTCCAACGATTGCCCTAGTCTATATTATTCGTTTGATTGGTTCTTCAATCGGCTTCCCAGACTCATTCCCAATCTTGGGTGCTGGTGATTGGCGTTCTTATGTCCTTCCTGCAGTGATTCTGGGCTTGCTAGGAGCACCTACTATGGCAATTTGGATTCGCCGTTATATGATTGACTTGCAATCACAAGATTTCGTTCGTTTTGCTCGTGCTAAAGGTTTGTCTGAGAAAGAAATTTCTGATAAGCACATCTTTAAAAATGCTATGGTACCACTCGTTTCTGGTATCCCAGGTTCTATCATTGGTGTTATTGGTGGAGCAACTCTTACTGAAACAGTCTTCGCCTTCCCAGGTATGGGTAAAATGTTGATCGACTCTGTAAAGGCTTCAAACAATAATATGGTAGTTGGTCTCGTCTTTATCTTCACTTGTGTTTCAATCTTCTCAAACCTTATTGGAGATATTTGGATGACCATTATTGACCCACGTATTAAATTGACAGAGAAAGGAGGCAAATAATGTCTACAATTAGTAATGAAAAATTTCAGTTTGTAAAACGTGATGATTATGCCTCTGAAGCAATTGATGCTCCTGCCTACTCATACTGGGGTTCTGTCTTTAGACAGTTTTTGAAGAAGAAATCAACAGTAATCATGCTAGGTATCTTGATTGCAGTTATTTTGATGAGTTTCATTTACCCAATGTTCTCTGATTTTGACTTCAATGATGTAAGTAAGGTAAATGATTTTAGCGCTCGTTACATTAAACCAAATGCTGAGCATTGGTTTGGTACAGATAGTAATGGTAAATCTCTCTTTGATGGTGTCTGGTTTGGAGCTCGTAACTCTATCTTGATTTCTGTCATTGCGACCTTTGTCAACCTTTTTATCGGTGTTGTTATTGGTGGAATTTGGGGGATCTCAAAATCAGTTGACCGTATCATGATGGAAGTCTACAACGTTATCAACAATATCCCATCACTTTTGATCGTTATTGTTTTAACTTACTCTATCGGTGCAGGTTTCTGGAATTTGATCTTTGCCATGAGTGTAACCACTTGGATTGGTGTTGCCCATTCAATTCGTATCCAAATGTTACGTTACCGTGATTTAGAGTACAACCTTGCTTCACGTACCTTGGGAACACCAAGTTACAAAATTATTATGAAAAACATTATGCCCCAATTGGTATCTGTTATTGTTACGAGTACGTCGCAAATGCTTCCAGCCTTTATCTCATATGAAGCTTTCCTATCATTCTTTGGACTTGGCTTGCCAATCACAGTTCCTAGCTTGGGACGTTTGATTTCAGATTATTCTCAGAACGTAACAACCAATGCATATCTCTTCTGGATTCCATTGACAACTTTGGTCTTGGTATCCTTGTCCCTTTTCGTAGTAGGTCAAAACCTAGCGGATGCTAGTGATCCACGTACACATAGATAGGAGTAGACATGATAAAAGGAAAAAATGTAATTTTGACTGCTCAAGATATTGTCGTGGAATTTGATGTTCGTGACAAGATTTTGACAGCTATTCGAGGTGTCTCCATCGATTTGATTGAGGGAGAGGTCCTCGCCTTAGTTGGGGAGTCAGGCTCAGGTAAATCAGTTTTGACAAAAACATTCACAGGAATGTTGGAAGAAAATGGTCGCATTGCACAAGGAAGTATTAATTACCGTGGACAAGATTTGACAACCTTATCTTCTCATAAAGAATGGGAAAGTATTCGTGGTGCGAAGATTGCAACTATCTTCCAAGATCCGATGACCAGTCTAGACCCAATCAAGACAATCGGAAGTCAAATCACAGAAGTTATTGTTAAACACCAAGGCAAGACTGCTCAAGAAGCTAAAGAGATGGCTATTGACTATATGAATAAAGTTGGTATTCCAGATTCTGAGAAACGTTTTGACGAGTATCCTTTCCAATATTCTGGGGGAATGCGTCAACGTATTGTTATCGCGATTGCTCTAGCCTGTCGTCCAGACATTCTTATCTGTGATGAGCCGACAACAGCTCTTGACGTGACCATTCAGGCACAGATTATTGATTTGTTGAAGTCACTTCAACACGAATATCACTTTACAACAATCTTTATCACCCACGACCTAGGTGTAGTAGCAAGTATCGCTGATAAAGTTGCGGTTATGTATGCTGGTGAAATCGTCGAGTATGGTACTGTTGAAGAAATCTTCTACGACCCACGTCATCCATATACATGGAGCCTCTTGTCGAGCTTGCCTCAACTTGCGGATGACAAAGGTGAATTGTACTCAATCCCTGGAACACCTCCATCGCTTTATACTGAATTGAAGGGAGATGCTTTTGCTCTTCGTTCAGATTATGCTATGAAGATTGACTTTGAGGAAAAAGCACCTCAGTTTGCAGTATCTGATACTCATTGGGCTAAGACATGGTTGCTTCATGAACAAGCTCCAAAAGTTGAAAAACCATCGGTGATTGCAGATTTACACGACAAGATTCGTGAAAAGATGGGCTTTACACATCTTGAGGACTAGGAGGAAGGAAATGTCTGAAAAATTAGTAGAAATTAAAGACTTAGAAATTTCCTTCGGTGAAGGAAGCAAAAAGTTTGTCGCTGTTAAAAATGCGAACTTCTTTATCAACAAAGGAGAAACTTTCTCACTTGTTGGAGAGTCTGGTAGTGGTAAGACAACAATTGGTCGTGCTATTATCGGTCTTAATGATACTAGCAAAGGTGATATCATCTTTGAAGGTAAAAAAATTAATGGTAAAAAATCACGTGAAGAAGCTTCGGAATTAATCCGTCGTATTCAAATGATTTTCCAAGACCCTGCTGCAAGTTTGAATGAACGTGCAACGGTTGACTATATCATTTCTGAAGGTCTTTATAACTACCATTTGTTTAAAGATGAAGAAGAAAGAAAAGAAAAAGTTCAAAATATCATTCGTGAAGTGGGACTTTTGGCTGAACACTTGACACGTTATCCACATGAGTTTTCAGGTGGTCAACGTCAACGTATTGGGATTGCCCGTGCCTTGGTTATGCAACCTGACTTCGTTATTGCGGATGAGCCAATTTCAGCCTTGGACGTTTCAGTACGTGCCCAAGTTTTGAACTTGCTCAAGAAATTCCAAAAAGAATTAGGATTGACTTATCTCTTTATCGCCCACGATTTGTCAGTAGTTCGTTTCATTTCTGATCGTATTGCGGTAATTTATAAGGGTGTTATTGTTGAAGTGGCTGAAACTGAAGAATTGTTTAATAATCCAGTTCATCCATACACGCAAGCACTTCTATCAGCTGTTCCTATTCCAGACCCAATCTTGGAACGTAAAAAAGTTTTGAAAGTCTATGATCCAGATCAACATGACTATGAAACTGATAAACCTTCTATGGTAGAAATTCGTCCAGGTCACTATGTTTGGGCAAACCAAGCAGAGTTGGAACGCTATAAAAAAGATTTGAAATAAGAAAGAGTTTTGTAATCTTGGTAGAACAATTCTATTAAGATTATGAAACTTTTTTATTTTTTGTAAAAAACTAGTTTAAAGATAGACAACTATATACCCGAAAACATGCTAATACTCGATGAAAATCAAAGAGCAAACTAAGAAGCTAGCCGCAGGTTGCTCAAAGCACGGCTTTGAGGTTGCAGATAAAGCTGACGTAGTTTGAAGAGATTTTCGAAGAGTATAAGATAAGATTAGTCTTCAATGACTCTTGGATGAGAGACCAAAGGAGCTGTTTTCTTTTAAAGTGTATTGAATCTATACAGAATGGAATGGATAAAACTACTTTCAGACTAGCTTCGCTGAAGCTACAAAATTAAAATCACTTTCTATTTAAAAATCCATCTTGCAAAGCCTACCTATATGTGCTAGAGTTATGGTAACGGTTACAAAATTAAGGAGGGTTTTATGAGAAATCCAGCATTAGTAGAAGAAATGAAAACCTACAGAGGAAGAGATGAAGTTCCGCAAGACTTTGACGATTTTTGGGATGGTGAGATTGATAAGGTTTCGGTCTTGCCAGATTACCAACTAGAGGAACGTGATTTTCATATTCCCAATGTGAAGTGTTATGAGTTAAGCTTTAAGGGTACTCGTGATGGCCTTGTTTATGCGCGTATAGTCTTACCAAAATCAGAAAAGAAAGTACCTGTCATTTTCCACTTCCATGGCTATATGGGACGTTGCTGGGATTGGACAGATATGCTAGCTTTTACAGTAGCTGGTTATGGTGTCGTATCTATGGATGTTCGTGGCCAATCTGGATACTCACAAGATGGCTTGCGCTCACCGCTAGGCAATACGGTTAAGGGCCAAATCATTCGTGGTGCAGTAGAAGGAAAAGAGCAACTCTTCTATAAAGATGTCTATCTAGATATCTATCAATTGGTTGAAATTGTCGCTAGCTTCTCACAAGTGGATGAGGGGCAATTAGCAAGCTATGGAGCTTCTCAAGGAGGGGCACTAGCTCTAGTGGCTGCGGGGCTAAATCCGCGTATCAAGCGAACAGTTGCCATCTATCCATTCTTGTCAGACTTTAGACGAGTGCTAGAGATTGGAAATACCAGCGAAGCCTATGATGAACTCTTTCGTTATTTTAAGTTCCATGATCCATTCCATGAGACAGAAGAGCAGATTATGGAGACGCTCGCCTATATCGATGTAAAAAATCTTGCCCATCGCATTAAGGGGGAAGTTCGAATGATTACTGGGCTTGATGACGATGTTTGCTATCCAATCACTCAGTTTGCTATTTACAACCGTTTGACTTGTGAAAAGAGTTATCGTATCATGCCTGAATACGCTCATGAGGCCATGAATGTTCATGTCAATGATCAAGTTTACAATTGGTTGTGTGGGAGTGAGATTCCCTTTACCTATCTTGGTCACTAAAAATTGAAAAAAAGCTCTGTAGTTTCGAAGAAACTACAGGCTTTTCTTTATGTGATCCAGATAATGAGAAAGTAGTTTCAGGTAGTTTGAAACTTCTAAATATTTTTAAAAGTAGAATCTATTATAGATTATAAAGTCTAAAATTTAGAATATTTATTATATAATATGATTGAGATAAAATGTGAAAGGAGTATAGCTGGTTGCGAATCTTTTAACTTGAAATTTATAAAAGAGCAACAGCATTTCATTTACAAAGAATGGCAATTCCATTCAATAATACAGTTTCTTATTTGCAGCTAGTCTGAAAGGCTAAAAATTTTAAACAAAAAAGAAAGCGCTTTATTTTTTAAAAAATAACGGAAGGGAACATATGAATCAGAGAGATTTTGATAGAAAACAGAGATATGGAATTCGGAAATTTGCAGTTGGAGCAGCTTCAGTAGTGATTGGAGCGGTTGTTTTTGGTGCTGCACCGGCTTTGGCTCAAGAGGCGCCATCAACGAATGGTGAAAAATCTGGTCAAGCCTTGCCAGAATTGCCTAAGGAAGTAGAGACAGGAAGTCTAGCTAATTTAGATAAGGAGTCTGCAGGCCAAGTAACCACAGTAAATAATAGTGGAACAGAAGTGAGCCGTGAAGAGTTGCAAGCAAACCCAGGGTCTGAAAAACCAACAGAAACAGAAGCATCAAACGGAAATCCAGCTACAGAGAGTGAAGACGAGGAAGTTGGGAACATTCCCCGTGACTTTTATGCAAGAGAGTTGGAAAATGCCAATACTGTTATAGAGAAGGAAGATGTTGAAACCAACCCTTCAAACGGTCAAAGAGTTGACATGAAAGAGGAACTCGATAAACTTAAAAAACTTCAAAATGCGACCATTCATATGGAGTTTAAGCCAGATGCATCTGCTCCACGTTTTTACAACCTTTTCTCAGTTTCTAGTGATACCAAAGTAAATGAGTATTTCACTATGGCCATCCTTGATAACACAGCTATCGTTGAAGGTCGTGATGCAAATGGAAACCAATTCTATGGTGATTATAAAACTGCTCCTTTGAAGATTAAGCCAGGTGAGTGGAACTCTGTAACCTTCACAGTTGAAAGACCAAATGCAGACCAACCAAAAGGTCAAGTTCGTGTCTATGTAAATGGTGTCTTGTCGCGCACAAGTCCTCAGTCTGGTCGTTTCATCCAAGACATGCCAGATGTCAACCATGTGCAAATTGGTACCACAAAACGTACAGGCAAAAACTTCTGGGGCGCTAATCTTAAAGTCCGTAATCTAACTGTTTATGATCGTACCCTTTCACCAGAAGAAGTTAAAAAACGTAGCCAACTTTTTGAAAGAGGAGAGTTGGAGAAGAAACTTCCTGAAGGAGCAGAAGTTACTGATAAACTGGACGTTTTTGAAGGTGGTGAGTACCGTAAGCCAAATAAAGATGGTATCGCAAGCTACCGTATTCCAGCCCTACTTAAAACTGATAAGGGAACCTTAATTGCTGGAACTGATGAGAGACGCTTGCATCACTCTGACTGGGGTGATATCGGTATGGTTGTTCGTCGTAGTGATGATAAGGGCAAAACATGGGGAGATAGAATTGTCATCTCAAATCCTCGTGATAATGAGAATGCTAAGAATCCAGAATGGCCATCACCAGTCAACATTGATATGGCCCTAGTCCAAGATCCGAAAACTAAGAGAATCTTTTCAATTTATGATATGTTCCTTGAAGGTAAGGCTGTATTTTCTCTTCCAGGAAAAGCACCACAAGCCTATGAACAAATTGGGGACAAGGTATACCAAGTCTTGTACAAACAAGGTGATGCAGGACGTTATACAATCCGTGAAAATGGTGAAGTTTTCGACCCTGAAAATAGAAAAACAGAATATAGAGTTGTAGTTGAACCTAAGAAGCCAGCCTATAGTGATAAGGGTGACCTTTACAAGGGTGAAGAACTAATCGGTAATGTTTACTTTGAGTACAGTGAGAAGAATATCTTTAGGGTTTCAAACACAAACTATCTCTGGATGTCTTATAGTGATGACGATGGTAAAACTTGGTCCGCACCAAAAGATATTACATACGGTATTCGTAAGGACTGGATGCACTTCTTAGGTACTGGACCTGGTACAGGGATTGCCTTGCATTCAGGGCCTCATAAAGGGCGTCTGGTTATCCCTGCCTACACTACAAACAACGTATCCTACCTAAGTGGATCCCAGTCTTCACGCGTCATTTATTCAGATGACCATGGTGAAACTTGGCACGCTGGTGAAGCGGTCAATGATAACCGTCCAGTAGGCAACCAAACAATTCACTCTTCAACTATGAATAATCCAGGTGCTCAAAATACTGAGTCAACCGTTGTTCAGTTGAATAATGGAGACCTCAAACTCTTTATGCGTGGATTGACAGGAGATTTGCAGGTTGCAACAAGTAAAGATGGCGGAGCGACTTGGGAAAAAGATGTAAAACGCTATTCAGATGTCAAAGATGTCTATGTTCAAATGTCTGCCATTCATACGGTACAAGATGGTAAGGAATATATCGTCCTCAGTAACGCAGGTGGGCCAGGACGCTACAATGGTCTGGTGCACTTGGCACGTGTGGAAGCTAATGGGGATCTAACTTGGCTCAAGCACAATCCAATTCAAAGTGGTAAATTTGCCTATAACTCCTTGCAAGATCTTGGAAATGGTGAATTTGGCTTGCTTTATGAGCATGCGACTGCCACTCAAAATGAATACACCTTGTCTTATAAGAAATTCAACTGGGATTTCTTAAGCAAGGATAGAATTTCTCCAACAAAAGCAACTGTGAAAAATGCTGTGGAGATGAGCAAAAATGTCATTGCTTTAGAATTTGATTCTGAAGTATTGGTGAATCGGCCACCAGTTCTTAAACTGGCAAATGGTAATTTTGCGGCTTTCTTGACGCAATACGATACAAAAACATTGCTTTTCGCAGTTAGCAAGGAAGATATTGGTCAAGAAATTACAGAAATCATTGATGGTGCAATTGAGAGCATGCATAATTTGCCTGTAAGTCTTGAAGGTGCAGGAGTCCCTGGTGGTAAAAATGGAGCAAAAGCAGAAATCCATGAAGTCCCAGAATTTACAGGTGCAGTCAATGGTGAAGGTACAGTTCACGAGGATCCAGCCTTTGAAGGTGGCATCAACGGTGAGGAAGCAGCCGTTCATGATGTGCCAGACTTCTCAGGTGGTGTGAACGGCGAAGTAGCCGCTATTCATGAAGTTCCAGAAATAGAGGTCGAAGAAAATCCACCGGGAACTATTCATGAAGTCCCAGAATTCGAAGGCGGTGTCAATGGTTCTAAAGCAGCCATTCATGAGATTCTGGACTTCGAAGGTGGTGTGAACGGCGAGGAAGCAGCGGTCCATGAAGTTCCAGAAGGTAGTCTAGTAGAAAGCTCAAAAGGGGAGTCTGTCATTCATGACGTTCCAGCTTTTGAAGGTGGCGTCAATGGTGAGGAAGCAACTACATCAGAAAGACCAGAGTTCGAAGGTAGTGTGAATGCAGTAGAATCAGCTAAGTCAGACACTTCAGCCTTTGAAGGTGGCGTCAATGCAGTAGAATCCGCTAAGTTAGAAATTCCTGAGTATACAGGTGGTGTGAATGGAGTGGAGGCCGCTAAGTTAGAAGTTCCAGAATACACAGGTGGAGTCAATGCAGTGGAGGCCGCTAAGTTAGAAACTCCAGAATACACAGGTGGTGTCAACGGAGTAGAGTCTGCTAAGTTAGAAGTTCCAGAATACACAGGTGGCGTCAATGCAGTGGAAACTGCTAAGTTAGAAGTTTCAGAATACACAGGTGGCGTGAATGGAGTAGAGGCCGCTAAGTTAGAAGTTCCAGAGTACACAGGTGGCACTAATGCGGTAGAGGCTGTTAGTTCAGATATCCCAGCTTTTGCGGGTGGTGTAAACAGTGCTGAAGCTGCTGTTCATGAGATCTCAGAGTATAAGGGAGAACAGTCAGTTGTGGTTCAGGCTATGGCACAAGATCGTACTTATCAAGCTCCTGCAGCTCGCCAGCATCTCCTTCCTGAAACAGGAAGTGAAGATGTTGCTCCTCTTTCCTCTTTAGGATTTGTAGGCATGCTCCTAGGTATGTTTGCCATGGGTAAGAAAAAAGAAGATCAATGAAATAGTTAAAACCAACGAAATTCATAGAGAAATTTGATCTTATATTAGAAAGGGTCGTGACTAGAACTAGTTACGGCCTTTTTGATCTAGATAAATCAGGAGTCAAATAGTTAATACTCTTCGAAAATCTCTTCAAACCACGTCAGCTTCGCCTTACCGTACTCAAGTACAGCTTGCGGCTAGCTTCCTAGTTTGCTCTTTGATTTTCATTGAGTATAAGTTTGAGATAAAGTTCATTAAAAAAACGATTCAACTGAATGAAGCAATTTTATGTTAGAAAAATTCAAAGCATCCAAAAGTAGTTTCAAATGTCCAATTTTATATTTCTAAAACCGAAAGTAAAATCTGTTCTATATTCATCTATCTTAAAATAGAGAAATTTATTATATAATGAGAATAAGATAAAATTTGAAAGGAGTAGGAGACTCTAGTTAACGATGGCATGATGATAGATTGTTGATCGTTAAGTGAGAGAAAATTTGAAAGAGCGAGTGTAACCATTCGTGAAAAAGTAATTTTTGTCATTTAGTCAGATGACTAAAAATTTTAATCAAAAAAGAAAGCGCTTTATTTTTAAAAATGAAAGGAAGAAAGATGAAGCATAATCAGTTGGATAGAAAACAACGATACGGAATTCGCAAATTTACAGTAGGAGCCGCTTCAGTAGTGATTGGAGCAGTTGTTTTTGGTGCATCGCCAGTATTGGCACAAGAAGCAACAGCTACCAATAAGGAAACGACAGAACTAGGAGTAGAGAAGGATCAGGCAGAAAAAGCAGTAGATACTGAAAAGAGTGCGACAGAGTCTAATGGGGTAGATACAGTCACACATACATCTACAGAAGCACATACTGGAACAGAGACAACTGCAACAGCAGAAACGGCAGAAGCAACTAGAGAAACCGAAAAAGATTCAGCTGCGCTTCCACGTGATTACTATGCTAGAGAGTTGGAAAATGTCAATACTGTTCTTGAAAAGGAAGATGTAGAGACTAATGCTGCAAATAGCAATAGAATTGATCTGACAGAGCAATTGGACAAACTGAAACAGCTTCAAAATGCGACCATTCATATGGAGTTCAAACCAGATACTTCCGCACCAGCATTTTACAACCTTTTCTCAGTCTCAAGTGATACGGTTCGAAATGAATATTTCACCATGGCTGTTTACAACAACGTTGCCTTGATTGAGGGCCGCGATCAAAACGGCGACCAATTTTATGATAGATACACAGACGCACCATTAACAGTCAAACCAGGTCAGTGGAATTCAGTAACCTTTACAGTTGAAAGACCAAGTGCAGATTCTCCAGATGGACAAGTTCGTCTCTATGTAAATGGTGTCTTGTCACGAACAAGTAAGAAATCAGGACGCTTTATCAAAGATATGCCTGATGTAAATCATATGCAAATTGGTTCCACAAATCGTGCAGGAAGTATGGTTTGGGGAGCAGGCTTACAAGTTCGTAATCTAACTGTTTACGATCGTGCCTTGAGTCCAGAAGAGGTTCAAAATCGTAGCTACCTCTTTGAAAGATCCGAATTAGAGAAAAAGCTTCCAGAAGGAGCTGAGATAACAGATAAAAAGGATGTCTTTGAAGCTGGTAAAAATGGGCAGTCAAATCCAGATGGTATTACTAGCTATCGGATTCCAGCCCTCCTTAAGACTGACAAGGGAACTTTGATTGCTGGAGCTGATGAACGCCGATTGCACCACTATGACTGGGGAGATATCGGTATGGTCGTCAAACGAAGTGAAGATCAGGGCCAAACATGGGGCGATCGTATCACACTTACGAATCTACGCGACAATCCAAAAGCTACTGATCCATCTGTTGGTTCACCAGTAAATATCGATATGGTTTTAGCTCAAGATACTGAAACCAAACGCATCTTTTCAGTCTATGATATGTTCCCAGAAGGAAAAGGTATCTTTGGGATGTCAGCTGAAAAAGAGGAAGCTTATAAAGAAATTGATGGGAAAACCTACCAAATTCTCTATCGTGAAGGAGAAAATGGGGCCTATACTATTCGTGAAAATGGTGTTGTCTACACACCAGATGGTCAGGCAACGGATTACCGTGTTGTTGTAAATCCTGTCAAGCCGGCTTATAGCGATAAAGGTGATCTTTATCAGGGTGAGCAACTGCTAGGAAATATCTACTTTACAAGTAATAAAACTTCTCCATTTAGAATTGCTAAAGACAGCTACCTATGGATGTCTTACAGTGATGATGATGGTAAGACTTGGTCTGCACCACAAGATATTACTCCAATGGTTAAAGCTGATTGGATGAAATTCTTAGGTGTGGGACCTGGAGTGGGCATTACCCTCCAGAATGGACCCCATAAAGGTCGGATCGTCGTTCCTGTCTATACGACGAATAGAACAAACCACCTCAATGGTTCTCAATCATCTCGTATCATCTACTCAGATGACCATGGTAAGACTTGGCATATGGGTGGCGGTGTCAATGATAACCGTACACTTTATGATGGTACAGTAGTTGATTCAAGCAACATGAACAATTACTATGCTCAAAATACGGAGGCTTCAGTTGTTCAGCTGAACAATGGTCAGTTGAAACTCTTTATGCGTGGTTTGACAGGTGATTTGCAGGTTGCGACAAGTTATGATGGTGGTATTACATGGGACAACTATGTAGCACGCTATGATGTACCAGATGTCTATGTTCAAATGGCCGCGACTCATACGGTTCAAGATGGTAAGGAGTATATCCTTCTAGCAAATGCCAATGGCCCAGGTCGTAAGAATGGTTACATTCGAGTGGCTCGTGTAGAAGAAGATGGCGAGTTGACTTGGCTGCATCATCATTTGATTCAAGAAGGGGAGTATGCCTATAACTCACTTCAACAGATCGGACCAAAAGAATTTGGTCTCTTGTATGAACACCATGAAGCTGGTGGCAATCCTTATACTCTATCCTTCAAGAAATTCAACTGGGATTTCTTAACAAAGGAAAGAATTTCTCCTAAAGAAGCCAAAGTTAAAAATGTTATTGAAAAATGGCCAGGAATTCTTGCAGTAGAATTTGATTCAGAAGTTTTGGTCAACAAAATCCCAACACTTCAGTTGGCAAATGGTAAAAAAGTAAACTTCATGACCCAGTACGATACGAAGACTTTGCTATTTACAATAGACAAATCAGATCTTGGTCAGGAGATAACTGGACTTGCTTCTGGAGCTATCGAGAGTATGCACAACCTTCCAGTGAGTCTTGCAGGAGCAGGTATTCCTGGAGCTGCCAACGGTAGTGAAGCAGCTGTTAACGAAGTCCCAGAATTTACAGGTGGTGTTAATGGTGTAGAAGCTGCGACTGCTGAACTTCCAGAATTTACAGGTGGAGTCAATGGTGTAGAAGCAGCAGTTCATGAACAACCAGAATTTACAGGTAGTGTGAACGCAGTAGAAGCAGCAAAAGCAGAATCTCCAGAATTTACAGGTGGAGTCAATGGCAGTGAAGCAGCTGTACATGAAGTCCCAGCATTCACAGGCAGTGTGAAGAATGACGTCGTGTCAACAGAAAAACCAGGATTTGTAGGAGACGTCAAGGGTTCAGAAGTAGCGAGCCCTAAAAATCCAGATCACAAAGGTCAGCAGTCTATTGTATCTCAGGCTATGGCACAAGATAAGACCTATCAAGCACCTGCAGTTCGTCAAGATGTTCTTCCTAAGACAGGAAGTAAAGATGCCACTGCCCTTGCATCAGTAGGGCTTGTGGGGATGCTCCTTGGTATGTTTGCTTTGGGGAAGAGAAAAGAAGATTAGTCAAATAGTTGAAATTGAAGGTTTCCTTAGTGAAACTAAATCTTAGTTAGAAAGGGTCGTAACGAAAATTTGTTACGGCCTTTTTCTTTCATGTTTGCGAGAAAAAAGGTCTGGTTTTAAGATTTAAGAGGTGTTGGGATAGATTTTAGGCCCCTGAAACTACTTTCAGAAGAAACTGTCGCATAAAATTGTTTTGAAACTCCAATCTATTCTAGCACAAGATATTGAAAGCGCTTTAATAATAAGCTATAATAGTCATATAAACACAAAGGAAAAGAAAAGGAGGAAAGTAGATGCCACAAATTAGTAAAGAAGCCTTGATTGAACAAATCAAAGATGGGATCATCGTTTCTTGTCAGGCACTTCCTCATGAACCGCTCTACACAGAAGCGGGAGGAGTTATCCCCTTGTTGGTAAAAGCAGCTGAACAAGGTGGTGCAGTCGGTATCCGAGCAAACAGTGTTCGAGATATTAAGGAGATTAAAGAGGTCACTAAACTTCCGATTATCGGGATTATCAAGCGGGACTATCCACCGCAAGAACCATTCATTACTGCTACAATGAAGGAAGTGGATGAACTAGCAGCTCTTGACATCGAAGTCATTGCTCTTGACTGTACCAAGCGTGAACGTCATGATGGCTTGGAGATCCAAGAATTTATCCGTCAGATCAAAGAAAAATATCCAAATCAACTCTTGATGGCTGACACAAGTACCTTTGAGGAAGGTCTAACAGCAGTTGAAGCAGGAATTGACTTTGTCGGAACAACCTTATCAGGTTACACTTCTTACAGTCCAAAAGTGGATGGCCCAGACTTTGAACTGATTAAGAAACTTTGCGATGCAGGAGTAGACGTTATCGCAGAAGGAAAAATTCACACACCAGAACAAGCTAAGCAAATCCTAGGTTACGGAGTGCGAGGTATCGTAGTTGGTGGCGCTATTACTAGACCAAAAGAGATTACGGAACGATTTGTTGCGGGTCTTAAATAACACAATATAAAAAACGAGGAGAGTGGTTGATTAGTAGGAAAAAATGAAAACGTATACAAAGTCCACATTACTCATTATCCGATTCGGATACGCTTATCATCATTTAGGAGAATACAAATGAAATTTAAAAAACTAGCTTGTACAGTACTTGCAGGTGCTGCAGTTCTATCTCTTGCTGCTTGTGGCAAATCAGATGCAAACAAAGATGCGGCTAGCTCAGGTAGTGACAGTGGAAAAACTGAAATCACTTGGTGGGCATTCCCAGTCTTTACTCAAGAAAAAACTGGCGATGGTGTAGGAACTTATGAAAAATCTATCATCGAAGCTTTTGAAAAAGCAAATCCAGATGTTAAAGTTAAATTAGAAACAATCGACTTCAAATCTGGACCTGAAAAGATCACTACAGCAATCGAAGCAGGAACTGCGCCAGACGTTCTCTTTGACGCACCAGGACGTATCATCCAATATGGTAAAAATGGTAAATTGGCTGAGTTGAACGACCTCTTTACAGATGAATTTGTTAAAGATGTCAACAACGATAACATCATCCAAGCAAGTAAAGCTGGTGATAAAGCTTACATGTATCCAATCAGTTCTGCACCATTCTACATGGCGATGAACAAGAAAATGTTGGAAGATGCAGGAGTTGCAAACCTTGTAAAAGAAGGTTGGACAACTGATGACTTTGAAAAAGTTTTGAAAGCGCTTAAAGATAAAGGATATACACCAGGTTCATTGTTCAGTTCAGGTCAAGGGGGAGACCAAGGAACACGTGCCTTCATCGCTAACCTTTATGGCGGTTCTGTAACTGACAAAGATGTAACTAAATACACAACTGACGATCCTAAATTCGTTAAAGGTCTTGAAAAAGCATCAAGCTGGATCAAAGATGGTTTGTTGAACAACGGTTCACAATTTGATGGTGGAGCAGATATCCAAAACTTTGCAAATGGTCAAACTTCTTACACAATCCTTTGGGCGCCAGCTCAAAATGGTATCCAAGCTAAGCTTTTGGAATCAAGTAAAGTAGAAGTGGTAGAAGTACCATTCCCATCTGATTCAGGTAAACCAGCTCTTGAATACCTTGTAAATGGATTTGCAGTATTTAACAACAAAGACGAAAAGAAAGTCGCAGCAGCTAAGAAATTCATCCAATTCATCGCAGATGACAAAGAATGGGGTCCTAAAGACGTAGTTCGTACAGGCGCATTCCCAGTTCGTACTTCATTTGGAAAACTTTATGATGACAAACGTATGGAAACAATCGGTAGCTGGACTCAATACTACTCACCATACTACAACACAATCGACGGCTTTGCTGAAATGAGAACACTTTGGTTCCCAATGTTGCAAGCTGTATCAAATGGTGACGAACAACCTGCTGCAGCATTGAAAGCATTCACTGAAAAAGCGAATGAAACAATCAAAAAAGCAGCTAAATAATAAGCCCTAGATAAAAACTGAGTTCCCCCTTTTCCCTGAACACATCTGTGTATGAAAAGGGGGACTTTTGTTTGAAATAGAAGCAACTGACAGGTCAAAATTAAAATGAAGTTCTTACATTGTCTAATCTTTAAAAGAATTTCATTTTGATTTCAGATCAATGTCAGATGACAGTCAAAAAAACAAAACTATGTGAAAGTGAGGTGCCAACTGTGAAAGTCAATAAAATTCGCATGAGGGAAACAATTATTTCATACGCGTTCCTAGCACCAGTATTAATCTTCTTTACCGTCTTCGTTTTAGCTCCAATGATTATGGGCTTCATCACTAGTTTCTTTAACTACTCGATGACTAGCTTTGAGTTTGTGGGCTTGGACAACTACATTCGTATGTTTAAAGACCCTGTCTTTACAAAATCTTTGATTAATACCGTAATCTTGGTAATCGGATCTGTACCAGTCGTAGTACTCTTCTCGCTCTTTGTAGCATCTCAGACTTATCAACAAAATGCCGTTGCTAGATCTTTCTACCGCTTCGTCTTCTTCCTTCCTGTAGTAACAGGTAGTGTTGCCGTAACAGTAGTATGGAAATGGATCTACGATCCACTATCAGGTATTTTGAACTTCGTGCTTAAGTCAAGTCACATCATCAGCCAAAACATTTCTTGGTTGGGAGATAAAAACTGGGCTTTGATGGCGATTATGATTATCCTTTTGACAACATCAGTTGGTCAACCAATCATTCTTTACATCGCTGCAATGGGTAATATTGATAACTCACTTGTAGAAGCAGCTCGTGTTGACGGTGCGACTGAGTTCCAAGTATTCTGGAAGATTAAATGGCCAAGCCTTCTTCCAACAACTCTTTATATCGCAATCATCACAACTATCAACTCATTCCAATGTTTCGCCTTGATTCAGTTGTTGACATCTGGTGGTCCAAACTACTCAACAAGTACACTTATGTACTACCTCTACGAAAAAGCCTTCCAATTGACTGAATATGGCTATGCCAATACTATTGGTGTATTCTTGGCAGTTATGATTGCCCTTGTCAGCTTCGCTCAATTCAAGATCCTCGGAAACGATGTAGAATATTAAGGAAAGGAGACAGCTATGCAACCTACACAACAAAAGAAACCATTAACAGCCTTTACTGTTATTTCAACAATCATTTTGCTCTTGTTGACTGTACTGTTTATCTTCCCATTCTACTGGATCTTGACAGGTGCATTCAAATCACAACCAGATACCATTATGATTCCACCACAATGGTTCCCTAAAGCTCCAACTATGGAGAACTTCCAACAATTGATGGTGCAAAACCCAGCCTTGCAATGGATGTGGAACTCAGTCTTCATTTCTTTAGTAACGATGTTCTTGGTTTGTGCAACCTCTTCACTAGCAGGTTATGTATTGGCTAAAAAACGTTTCTATGGACAACGCATTCTCTTTGCAATCTTCATCGCTGCCATGGCCCTTCCAAAACAAGTTGTCCTTGTACCATTGGTACGTATCGTCAACTTTATGGGAATCCACGACACTCTTTGGGCAGTTATCTTACCTTTAATCGGATGGCCATTCGGGGTCTTCCTCATGAAACAGTTCAGTGAAAACATTCCTACAGAATTGCTTGAATCTGCTAAAATCGATGGATGTGGCGAGATTCGTACATTCTGGAGCGTAGCCTTCCCTATCGTGAAGCCAGGATTTGCAGCTCTTGCAATCTTTACTTTCATCAACACTTGGAATGACTACTTTATGCAATTGGTAATGTTGACTTCACGTCAAAACTTGACCATCTCACTCGGGGTTGCGACTATGCAGGCTGAGATGGCAACCAACTATGGTTTAATTATGGCGGGTGCTGCCCTTGCAGCTGTGCCAATCGTAACAGTCTTCCTTGTCTTCCAAAAATCCTTCACTCAAGGTATTACTATGGGAGCCGTTAAAGGTTAATACTCTGCGAAAATTGAATATAGTACAATCTGTTTATCAGTATGCAGAAGCATAGTTGATAGACTAAGAGAATACAGGATATATAAGTGTCTACAAAATGGAGAGGAGTTCCTTACTTCTTGAAGTTTTGTTAGACACTTATAAACTTAATTTTTGACTTTTTAGATACTATTTAGAATAGTTGTTTCCCATCTTAGTGGTATCCAAGATAAGTATGTTGTACTTATCTTGGACGGAATTTTTGAGAGTAAAATAGTTCGGGGAACTATTTTAGTCTGAGCCTAGAAATGAATGAGCGAGGAGCTCAAAAATTAGGTCTTTCATTTCATGGTTTTCTAAAATCATCCACTGGATAATTTTACCTTCCATCCGCACTATTTAAGGGAAATTGTAAAAAGATAAATCGAATTGGAATAAGTATCAGAAGTGAAGGGAATTACTATGATTTTTGATGATTTAAAAAACATTAGCTTTTACAAGGGAATTCACCCAAATCTGGACAAGGCTATTGATTATCTCTATGAGCATCGTAAAGATAGTTTTGAATTAGGTAAATATGAGATTGATGGGGATAAGGTCTTTCTAGTTGTGCAAGAAAATGTTCTCAACCAAGAAGAAAATGATCGTTTTGAGCATCATAAAAAATATGCAGATTTGCATTTGTTGGTTGAAGGACATGAGTATTCTAGCTACGGTTCTCGTGTCAAAGATGAGGCTGTAGCCTTTGATGAAGCTAGCGATATCGGCTTTGTCCATTGTCATGAACAATACCCACTCTTGCTGGGTTATCACAATTTTGCAGTTTTCTTCCCAGGTGAACCTCATCAACCGAATGGTTATGCTGGTATGGAAGATAAAGTTCGCAAATATTTATTTAAAATTTTAATCGATTAGTCAGTTAGGAGGAGCAAACAATGGCACATAAAGGATCTGGATTGATAAAAGCTGCATTTGATACGGATAACTTTCTGATGCGTTTTTGCGAGAAAGTTTTAGATATTGTGACGATTAATCTACTCTTTGTTGTGTCTTGTTTGCCTATTGTGACGATCGGAGTAGCGAAAATCAGTCTCTATCAGACAATCTTTGAAGTTAAGAGTAGTCGACGTGTTCCTGTTTTTAAAACTTATATGAGAGCCTTTAAGCAAAATTTGAAATTAGGTCTCCAGTTAGGTTTGTTGGAACTAGGAATTTTTCTGATTAGCGTTGTTGACTTATCATTATTCTGGGGGCAAACCAGCCTAGGCTTCCAGCTCATTAAAGCCATTTGCTTGGGAATTCTGATATTTTTAACCTTAGTCATGTTGGCTAGCTATCCAATTGCAGCACGCTATGACTTGACTTGGAAAGAAGTTCTTCAAAAGGGCTTGCTTTTGGTCAGCTTTAACTTCGTGTGGTTCTTCTTGATGTTTGCAATTATTTTATTAATCATGATGCTTCTCTATCTATCAGGCTTCACTCTAGTGCTTGGTGGTTCAGCATTTCTACTTTTTGGCTTTGGCCTTCTTGCCTTTTGCCAAGCTGGATTAATGGAAAAATTGTTTGCTAAATATCAAGCAGATTGAAAATGATATGAAACTACTTTCAAACATAAAAAGCTATGGGAGATGAATAGAAATTAAAATCTAAGTGGCTGAGATGTATTGAAAGCGCTTTTCACAAGGTGTATACTAAAATAGTAAAAAATCATCTGCCAAGAGCAGAAAAAAGAAATCTTAGGAGAAATCTATGTCAGATTTAAAAAAATATGAAGGTGTCATTCCTGCCTTCTACGCATGTTATGATGATGCGGGTGAGGTTAGCCCAGAACGTACTCGTGCCTTGGTACAATACTTTATTGATAAAGGTGTTCAGGGGCTTTATGTCAACGGTTCTTCAGGTGAATGTATCTACCAAAGCGTAGAAGACCGTAAATTGATCTTGGAAGAAGTCATGGCTGTTGCTAAAGGTAAATTGACCATCATTGCTCATGTGGCTTGCAACAATACTAAAGACAGTATCGAACTTGCTCGCCATGCTGAAAGCTTGGGAGTAGATGCTATTGCAACAATCCCACCAATTTACTTCCGTTTGCCTGAGTACTCAGTTGCTAAATACTGGAACGACATCAGTGCGGCAGCACCAAATACAGACTACGTTATCTACAACATTCCTCAATTGGCAGGTGTTGCCTTGACTCCAAGTCTTTACACAGAAATGTTGAAAAACCCACGTGTCATTGGTGTTAAAAATTCTTCAATGCCAGTTCAAGATATCCAAACTTTTGTCAGCCTTGGTGGTGATGATCATATCGTCTTTAATGGTCCAGACGAACAATTCTTAGGTGGACGTCTCATGGGAGCAAAAGCTGGTATCGGTGGTACTTATGGTGCTATGCCAGAACTCTTCTTGAAACTCAACCAATTGATTGCAGATAAAGACCTAGAAACAGCGCGTGAATTACAATACGCTATCAACGCTATCATTGGTAAATTAACTGCAGCTCATGGAAATATGTACGGCGTTATCAAAGAAGTCTTGAAAATCAATGAAGGACTTAATATCGGATCAGTTCGTTCTCCACTTACACCAGTGACCGAAGAAGATCGTCCAGTTGTAGAAGCAGCTGCGGCATTGATTCGTGAAACTAAGGAGCGTTTCCTCTAATCAATAGGAGGCTTTATGACTAATTACGTTGCAATTGATATTGGTGGAACTAATATCAAATATGGTTTAATTGATCAGGATGGACAACTTGTAGAGTCTCACGAAGTAGCGACTGAGGCGCATAAGGGTGGTCCACACATCTTACAAAAGACAAAAGATATCGTCGCTAGCTATCTAGAAAAAGGACCAGTGTCAGGTGTAGCCATTTCCTCTGCGGGAATGGTTGATCCTGATAAGGGTGAGATTTTCTATGCTGGTCCACAAATTCCAAACTATGCAGGAACTCAATTTAAAAAAGAAATTGAAGGAAGCTTTGGAATTCCTTGTGAAATTGAAAATGATGTCAACTGCGCAGGGCTAGCAGAAGCTGTTTCTGGATCTGGAAAAGGTGCAGGAATAACGCTATGTCTGACCATTGGAACAGGCATCGGCGGTTGCTTAATCATTGACGGTCAGATTTTCCATGGATTTAGTAATTCTGCCTGTGAAGTTGGCTATATGCATATGCAGGATGGGGCTTTCCAAGATTTAGCTTCTACAACTGCCTTGGTTGAGTATGTAGCCAAGGCTCATGATGACGAAGTGGCTCATTGGAATGGTCGTAGAATTTTCAAAGAAGCTACAGAAGGCAATAAACTCTGTATGGAGGGCATTGACCGTATGGTAGACTATCTTGGGAAAGGTCTTGCTAACATCTGTTATGTTGCCAATCCAGAGGTTGTTATACTAGGTGGTGGTATTATGGGGCAAGAAGCGATTTTGAAACCGAAAATTCGTACAGCTCTGAAAGATGCGCTTGTTCCGAGCTTAGCGGAAAAAACAAGATTAGAATTTGCGCGTCATCAAAATACTGCAGGTATGCTTGGAGCCTACTATCACTTCAAAACAAAACAATCCTAAGTTGGCCTTGCCAATTTAGGATTTTTTAGTCATAAATAGTAAAATAATCATTTAGTAAAAATCTAGTTAAAACTTTGAAAACCCTTGCATTTTTTAATATAACATAGTATATTTATAATAATGCGAAAACTCTAAAAAAATTCTTGCTAATGGAAGCATTATTTTATTTTTTAAAAATGTAAGCGATTTCTATAAAAGAACTTACCAAAAAATAAATAGCTTAGGAGCAGAGTTATAAGCTAGGGAATCAAACAAAAAATGTCGCCAGCTAAAGCTGGGCTTGGGCAGTAGCTGACTGCTCTAGAATAGTAGGAGTATTTGATGAAACAATATTTTTTAGAAAAAGGTAGAATATTTAGTATTCGTAAACTGACTGTTGGTGTTGCTTCTGTAGCAGTCGGTCTTGCTTTTTTTGCATCTGGGAATGTTGCGGCTAGTGAACTTGTGACAGAACCAAAACTTGAAGTAGATAGTCAAGCAAAAGAAGTGGTAGATGTAGATCATGAAAAAGAAGAAGCAGTTAAAGAAGAAGTAACTGAAAAAACAGAACCTGCTGTCGAGAAAGTGGCAGAGGAAGGGAAAACTGCTGAAGTGGCTGGCGATTTACTCCCGGAAGAAATCCCTGACCGTGCCTATCCTGATACTCCAGTGAAAAAAGTGGATACTGCAGCTATTGTATCAGAAAAAGATAGTCCACAAGTAGAGACTGAAAGTATCTTAAAAGCGAAGGAAGAAACTCCATCTGAAGCTGGAAAAGAAAATAGAGCCATTATCAACGGTGGACAAGACCTTAAGCGCATCAATTATGAAGGTCAACCAGCAACATCTGCTACTATGGTTTATTCAATCTTTAGCTCACCTTTGGCCAATGGTGGTAGTCAGCGATACCTTAACTCAGGTTCAGGTATCTTTGTTGCTCCTAATGTTATCTTGACAGTAGCCCACAACTTCTTGGTCAAGGATGCGGATACTAATGCTGGTTCTATCCGTGGTGGTGATACGGCTAAGTTCTACTACAATGTAGGTTCAAATACTGCTAAGAATAATTCTTTACCAACTTCAGGGAACACTATTTTGTTCAAGGAAAAGGATATTCATTTCTGGAATAAAGAAAAATTCGGTGAAGGCTATAAGAATGACTTAGCTTTGGTTGTAGCTCCAGTTCCACTTTCAATTGCAAGTCCAAATAAGGCGGCTACCTTTACTCCTCTAGCAGAGCATCGGGAATACAAAGCTGGAGAACCGGTGAGCACAATTGGCTATCCTACAGATTCAACTTCTCCAGAATTGAAGGAACCAATTGTTCCTGGTCAATTGTATAAGGCAGACGGTGTCGTTAGAGATACTGAAAAGTACGATGAAAATGGAGCTGTAGGTGTTACCTATCGTTTGACTTCTGTTTCTGGTCTCTCTGGTGGTGGAATTATTAACGGTGATGGTAAGGTCATTGGGATCCACCAACGTGGTACTGTTGATAATGCGAACATTGCTGAAAAAGATCGCTTTGGAGGAGGGCTTGTCCTCTCACCAGAACAATTGGCATGGGTCAAAGAAATCATTGACAAGTACGGTGTTAAAGGCTGGTATCAAGGCGATAACGGCAATCGTTATTACTTTACTCCAGAGGGAGAAATGCTTCGAAATAAGACAGCTGTTATCGGTGAAAACAAATATTCTTTCGATGAAAGTGGTGTAGCGACTCTTCTTGAAGGTGTTGATTATGGACGAGTTGTTATCGAACACCTAGACCAAAATGATAATCCAGTCAAAGAAAACGATACTTTTGTTGAAAAGACAGAAGTTGGAACTCAGTTCGACTATAACTATAAAACAGAAATTGAAAAGACTGACTTCTTCAAGAAGAATAAAGAAAAATATGAGATTGTATCGATTGATGGCAAAGCTGTCAATAAACAGCTAAAAGATGCTTGGGAAGATGATTATAGCGTTGTGAGCAAGGCTCCTGCAGGAACTCGTGTTATCAAGGTGGTTTATAAGGTCAATAAAGGTTCCTTTGACATTCATTATCGTTTGAAAGGTACCGACCAAGAATTGGCAACTGCAACTGTGGATAATAACGATGGTAAAGAATACGATGTTTCCTTTGTTCACAGATTCCAAGCCAAAGAAATTGCGGGTTATCGTGCAGTCAATGAAAATCAAGAAGCAACAATTCAACATAAAGGGGTGAATGAAGTTATTTTTGAATACGAAAAAATTGAAGATCCAAAACCAGTAACTCCTGCAACTCCAGTAGTGGATCCAAAAGACGAAGAAACAGAAATTGGAAATTATGGACCACTTCCAAGCAAGGCTCAGTTGGACTACCACAAGGAAGAATTGGCTGCCTTCATCCACTATGGAATGAATACCTACACTAACTCTGAGTGGGGTAACGGTAGAGAAAATCCTGAGTACTTTAACCCAACTAATCTTGATACAGACCAGTGGATTAAGACTTTGAAGGATGCTGGGTTCAAACGAACAATCATGGTTGTCAAACACCATGACGGTTTTGTGATTTATCCATCTAAATATACAGACCATACGGTGGCTGCAAGTCCATGGAAAGATGGAAAGGGTGACCTTCTCGAAGAAGTTTCCAAGTCTGCTAGCAAGTATGACATGAATATGGGTGTTTACCTATCACCATGGGATGCTAATAACCCTAAATATCATGTTTCAACTGAAAAAGAGTATAACGAATACTATCTCAACCAACTCAAGGAAATCCTTGGAAATCCTAAATACGGAAACAATGGTAAATTCATCGAAGTCTGGATGGACGGTGCGCGTGGTAGTGGAGCTCAAAAAGTAACCTATACCTTTGACGAATGGTTCAAGTACATCAAGGAAGCTGAAGGAGATATCGCTATCTTCTCTGCACAACCGACAAGTGTCCGTTGGATCGGTAATGAACGTGGTATCGCTGGAGATCCAGTTTGGCATAAGGTTAAGAAAGCTAAAATCACTGACGATGTGAAGAATGAATATCTCAACCACGGAGACCCAGAAGGAGATATGTACTCTGTCGGTGAAGCAGACGTTTCTATCCGTTCAGGTTGGTTCTACCATGATAATCAACAACCAAAATCAATCAAAGATTTGATGGATATCTACTTCAAGTCTGTTGGTCGTGGAACGCCGCTTCTTCTCAATATTCCACCAAACAAAGAAGGTAAATTCGCAGAAGCAGACGTGGCTCGCTTGCAAGAATTCCGAGCAACCTTGGATCAAATGTATGCAACTGACTTCGCCAAGGGAGCAACTGTAACGGCAAGCTCTACCCGTAAGAATCACTTGTATCAAGCAAGCAACCTAACCGATGGTAAGGATGATACTAGTTGGGCATTGTCAAATGATGCGAAGACAGGTGAATTTACTGTCGATCTCGGTCAAAAGAGACGCTTTGACGTAGTCGAACTCAAAGAAGATATTGCTAAAGGTCAACGTATCTCTGGATTTAAGGTTGAAGTTGAGCTAAATGGTCGCTGGGTTCCATATGGAGAAGGTTCGACTGTTGGTTATCGTCGTCTTGTCCAAGGTCAACCTGTAGAAGCCCAAAAGATTCGTGTGACTATCACGAATTCACAAGCAACTCCTATTTTGACAAACTTCTCTGTTTATAAGACACCAAGTAGTATCGAAAAAACAGATGGCTATCCTCTAGGCTTGGATTACCATTCAAACACAACAGCTGACAAAGCAAATACAACCTGGTATGACGAATCTGAAGGCGTTCGTGGAACATCCATGTGGACCAATCAAAAAGATGCTAGCGTAACCTACCGTTTCAATGGAACTAAGGCTTATGTCGTATCTACAGTGGATCCGAATCACGGTGAAATGTCAGTTTATGTGGATGGTCAAAAGGTTGCAGACGTACAAACGAATAATGCAGCTCGTAAACGTAGCCAGATGGTTTATGAAACAGATGACTTGGCTCCAGGTGAACATACCATCAAACTCGTTAACAAAACTGGAAAAGCTATTGCAACTGAAGGTATCTACACGCTCAATAATGCTGGTAAAGGTATGTTTGAGTTGAAAGAAACAACCTATGAAGTTCAAAAAGGTCAACCAGTTACTGTAACCATTAAACGTGTTGGTGGTAGCAAAGGAGCTGCAACAGTTCATGTCGTGACTGAACCAGGAACAGGGGTTCATGGTAAAGTTTATAAGGATACAACAGCTGATTTGACCTTCCAAGATGGTGAAACAGAAAAAACGTTGACCATTCCGACAATTGACTTTACGGAGCAAGCTGACTCTATCTTTGACTTCAAAGTGAAAATGACGAGTGCTTCAGACGAAGCTTTGCTTGGCTTTGCTTCAGAAGCAACGATTCGAGTGATGAAAGCTGAATTGCTTCAAAAAGATCAAGTAAGTCATGATGATCAGGCAAGTCAACTTGACTATAGTCCAGGTTGGCACCATGAAACCAATTCATCAGGTAAATACCAAAACACTGAGTCTTGGGCATCGTTTGGTCGTTTAACAGAAGAGCAAAAGAAAAATGCTAGCGTAACAGCCTACTTCTACGGAACAGGTCTTGAGATCAAAGGATATGTGGATCCAGGACATGGTATCTACAAAGTAACGTTAGACGGTAGAAAAGTCGAGTATCAAGATGGCCTAGGTAATGCTTCTGAGTACAACGGTAAGAAGTACTTCAGTGGGACAGCTGCCACACGTCAAGGTGATCAGACTCTCGTTCGTCTGACAGGGCTTGAAGAAGGTTGGCATGCTGTAACCTTGCAATTGGATCCAAAACGTAATGATACTACAAGAAACATTGGTATCCAAGTTGACCAGTTTATCACTCATGGAGAAGATAGTGCTCTTTATACCAAAGAAGAGTTGCTTCAAGCTATGAAGAACTGGAAGGATGAATTGGTTAAATTTGACCAAACAAGTTTGAAGAACACTCCAGAGGCGCGTCAAGCCTTCAAGTCAAACTTGGACAAATTATCAGAGCAACTTTCAGCAAGTTCTGCAAATGCACAAGAAGTTCTGAAAACAGCTACAGCCTTGCAAACGATCCTTGATAAGGAAGAGAACTACGGTGTCGAAGAAACGCCAGCCCAACCAGAAGAACCTAACTATGATAAGGCCATGGCAAGTTTGGCAGAGGCCATTCAAAACAAGACCAAGGAACTAGGTGATGATAAGGAAGCTAAGAAGAAACTAGTTGAGTTATCCGAGCAAGCTCTTACTGCTATTGAGGCAGCTAAGACACAGGATGCAGTAGATAAAGCCTTACAAGCAGCTTTAACTTCTATCAATCAGCTTCAAGCGACTCCGAAAGAGGAACCAAAACCAGAGCAACCAGCTCAACCAGAAGAGTCTAAGATTGACTACGATAAGGCTATGGCAAGCTTGGCAGAGGCTATTCAAAACAAGACTAAAGAACTAGGTGATGATAAGGAAGCTAAGAAGAAACTAGTTGAGTTGTCAGAACAGGCTCTTACTGCTATCGAAGCAGCTAAAACTCAGGATGCAGTCGATAAGGCCTTGCAAGCAGCTTTAACTTCTATCAACCAGCTTCAAGCGACTCCGAAAGAGGAAGTAAAACATTCAAATCTTCCGACTGAAGGTGTTAAAGAATTGAGCTTTACTCAACCAAGCCTTGAGGTAGTAGAAGAAGCTCTCAACTTCAAGACTGTTAAACGAGAAGATCCAACTCTTCCAGAAGGTGAAAGTCGCGTAACTCAGGTAGGTCGTGAAGGAAAAGAACGTATCATCACTGAAGTAGCATTGGATGGAAGCCGTACTAAAAAACTTCGCGAAGTTCTTGAAGCACCACAAGATGAGATTGTGCTAGTCGGAACTAAGAAAGAAGAATCAGGTAAAACAGGACCCGCTATCCATGAAGTACCAGAGTTTACTGGTGGTGTGAATGATTCTGAGGCAGCTATCCATGAAGTACCAGAGTTTACTGGTGGTGTGAATGGTTCTGAGGCAGCTATCCATGAAGTACCAGAGTTTACTGGTAGTGTGAATGGCTCTGAAGCAGCTGTCCACAGAGTTCCGAACTTTGAAGGAGGAGTTCCTGGTGGAGCAGCACCTATCCATCAAGTTCCAGGATTTGCTGGTGGTGTAAATGGTTCTGAAGCAGCTATTCATGAAGTTGCTACACACAAGGATGAGCAGTCACATGTGGTTCAAGCTATATCACAAGATAAGACTTATCAAGCACCTGTAAATCGTCAAAATATTCTCCCTGAAACAGGCGCTAAAGAAACGGCTACTCTTGCAAGTTTGGGAGCTGTAGGAGCACTTCTTGGTCTAGCTGCAATGGGAAAGAAAAAAGAAGACGAATAGAGTCTGTCAAACTCAAGAAATACTGTTGAGGAAGTATAGATTTTGTGGAAATTATTGCAGAATATTAAAGAAATTGCTGTAATAACTGTCCAAACTTTAGAGATTGAAACCAATAACTAATCTCAATTATAAAAAGCGAGCAAAACGAGTTTTCTGAGAATCGGAATTCCGTCTTGTTCGCTTTTTTATATCAAGAATCAGGTGTAGAGTTCTATGTGCACCAGTCATCGGTTATAGGGCTTGAGCAAACTAAAAACCAGCGACATTAATCACTGGTTGCTCATATGCTTGTTCACTTGAAAGGGATGAAGGCTTATCTAGACCTTCTATTTCTACGATAGCCATTTAGTTTTTTATTTTCCCAATAACTGTTAAAGATTTTTTCTTTACTTTCACGATCAATTTCTAGGAAATAAGCATAGAGTAGATCGATTAAGATCAACATAGGGAGTTGGGCAGAAATGCGTTGGATATAGGAAGACTGACTCTGGCTTGCGACTAATACTGTTTCTGTAAATGCTTGGGTATCCTTATTCGGTGCACTTGTAAATAGAACTGTCTTAGCTCCCATATCCTGGGCGTCTAATAGACTGTCGATGATAGATGGAGTTGTTCCTGAAAGGGAAAAGCCAAAGACCAAACATTTTTCATCGATGATACTGGTTGTCCAGGCGAAACCATCTGGATCAGTTAAGGCTTCACAGACCACACCTAATCTCATAAAACGTAGCTTCATCTCACGTGCAACTAAACCAGAACTTCCAGTTCCAAAAAAATACACGCGTTCTGATTGGTCAATCATCTTAGCGACACGTTCTAGTTGTTCATCGTCAATCAATCCTTGAGACACTTCTCGTAGGTTTGCATAGCTTCTGAGTACTCTCTGAGTCAGAGGATTCATATCCTGTTGAGGAACGGAAAGGGTATCCTTTTGTTGTTGGTATTTGAAAATAAATTCCCGATAGCCTGTAAAGCCACATTTTTTGGCAAAACGAGTGAGAGCCGCCTGAGAAATATGAAGTTTTTTAGTGACCTGCTGAGAAGACAAGTCATCGCGAATGGTATCAGCCTGCAAAAAATAGCGGGCAATCTCTTGCTCTAAATCGGTCATTTCTTCAAAGTGAAGATCAATAATCGTAGAGATGTCTGGCTTGTTCATGGGACTCCTTTGTAGTTATTTGTTAAACATTATTTGTCAATAAAACCTAACAAATAAAATAGCGCTTACTTTCATTATACCACAGTTGCTTTGTTTTTGGGATAAAAAGGAAAAGTCTTTTCTTTTTCCATAATTTTCTCTTCAAATTGTGGTACAATGAAGAGTAAGATTTTGATTAGAAATGAGACTGATTTGTATGAGAAAATTCAACAGCCATTCGATTCCGATTCGGCTTAATTTATTGTTTGCAATCGTTATTTTGCTTTTCATGACCATCATTGGTCGCTTGCTCTATATGCAAGTTTTGAACAAGGATTTTTATGAAGCTAAGCTAGCATCAGCTAGCCAGACTAGGGTAACAACGAGTTCTGCTCGTGGAGAAATCTATGACGCAGCTGGAAAACCCTTGGTAGAAAATACCGTTAAACAAGTAGTAGCTTTCACACGAAGCAATAAGATGACGGCTGCAGATTTAAAGGATATTTCCACTAAACTCTTAACGTATGTAACAGTTACCTCGCCAGATTTGACAGAACGTCAAATGGCTGATTATTATCTAGCAGATCCAGCTGTCTATAAAAAAACGGTAGAAGCACTTCCCAAAGATAAACGTTTTGATTCTGATGGTAATCAATTATCTGAAGCTCAAGTTTATAATAATGCTGCTGAGAGTATCACTTCTGATCAGCTGAACTATTCAGAGGATGAAAAGAAGGTTATCTACCTCTTTAACCAGCTCAATGCAGTTGGTAATTTTGCGACAGGAAATATTCAAACCGATCCATTAAGTGACACACAGGTGGCCATCATTGCTTCGGCTTCCAAGGAGTTACCTGGTATTAGCATTTCAACTTCGTGGGATAGAAAGGTTTTAGAAACATCTCTTTCATCTATCGTTGGAAGTGTCTCTAGTGAGAAATCAGGTCTTCCAGCTGAGGATGTTGATGCTTATTTGCAAAAAGGCTATTCACTTAATGATCGTGTTGGGACCTCTTACCTTGAGAAACAATATGAGGAAGTCCTACAAGGGAAACGTACTGTTAAAGAAATCCATCTCGACAAACATGGAGATATGGAGAGTGTAGAAAATATCGAAGAAGGAAGCAAGGGTAAAAATATCAAATTAACCATTGATTTGGCCTTCCAAGATAGCGTAGACAACCTCTTAAAGAACTATTTCAACTCAGAACTTGCAAATGGTGGAGCTAGATATTCGGAAGGTGTCTATGCAGTAGCCCTCAACCCTAAGACAGGTGCTGTATTAGCCATGTCAGGGATGAAGCACAATGTAGAGACTGGAGAACTGACCACAGACTCACTCGGAACTGTCACCAATATCTTCGTACCAGGATCTGTCGTTAAGGCAGCAACCATCAGTTCCGGTTGGGAAAATGGAGTTTTAAAAGGGAACCAGACCTTGATAGACCAACCAATCGTTTTTCAAGGATCCGCAGCTATCAATTCGTGGTATACCCCTTATTACAGTTCTTTTCCAGTTACAGCCGTTGAGGCTCTAGAATATTCATCTAACGCCTACATGGTTCAAACTGCGTTAGGAATGATGGGGCAGACCTATCAACCAGATATGACAGTCAAAACCAATCAACTTGAATCTGCAATGGGAAAACTTCGCTCAACCTTCGGTGAGTATGGTTTAGGAGTTTCTACAGGAATCGACCTACCGGATGAGTCAACAGGATTTATCCCCCAAAAATTTGACTTGGCTAATTATTTAACTAATGCTTTTGGCCAGTTTGATAACTACACACCGATGCAATTAGCCCAGTACGTTGCAACTATTGCTAACAATGGTGTTCGTCTAGCTCCACATATTGTCGAGGGAATATACGACAACAATGATAAGGGTGGCCTTGGGGAATTAATCCAAGCAATAGATACCAAGGAAATCAACAAGGTCAATATTTCTGAATCAGATATGGCAATCTTGCACCAAGGATTTTACC
>ERZ773069.274-NODE-274-length-35998-cov-9.330301_pt1 | contig 35998 bp, 30 predicted proteins | sample MGYA00580619_ERZ773069 | MGnify/ENA primary metagenome ERZ773069 (study PRJEB29015, sample SAMEA2738007) | human oral metagenome | biome: human oral; feature: human-associated habitat; material: dental | place: China | collected 2108 ...
ATCGACTACATCGCGCGCAACGCGCCGTTTGATAACCCCGAGATTTCGTACGGGGAATTTACGGACGATATCGACGCCGTTCTGCGCGCCCTTGTCGAGACGGACACCGTCATCGAGATCAATACGCGCCGCCTCTCTGCGCCGCGCGGCATCAAGGAACTCGCACCTGTCTATCGCCGCTACCATGAACTCGGCGGACGCTATGTCACCATCGGTTCGGATGCACATGTACCCGACGGTGTCGGTCGAAACTATGACCGTGCGCGTGAGCTTGCCTACATATTTGATTTGCAGATTGTTACGTTCCGTGAGCGGCAGATGAAGATCTGTGGGGACTAGGACGTTATTTTAGTCGGTTGATCCGCGTTTGTGCTTCGCTGTAGACCTGTCCATCGGCTCGGATCCCGATGACAATGACCAACATTTGATGGTTCATGCGTACGAGCTGATAAACAACGCGCAGTCCATGCGCCCTTAGCTTTATCTTGAGCAGTCCTGATAAATTGCTAGTCGTATGATTCCCCAAAGGCTTTCCGTAGCCGCCTTCGCTTGTCGGAAGTGGATTTTGCGAAACACGCAGAAGTGCTTTTGAAACGATTTTTTGCTGACTGCCGTCGAGACGGTTGAAGTCCTCTGTCGCCTCCTTGAGAAAACGAATGTCCCAACTCATTCGATTTCAACCTCGTCCATTTGTTCAAGATCGGCAGCAGAAATTCCGACACTTTTGCAGACATCCTCAAAGGAAACAGTATCTTTTTCGTTGTGGTTCTGTAAACGTGCTTCGGCAATTGAAAGCAGCTCCATGTCATATCGTGTCTCCAATATTGCCTCGTATTGTGCAGGGGACAGCAGAATGCACTCCGGTTCGTTGTTCTTCATTACAACGGTCATGCCGTTTTTCTTCACATTCGAGAAAATCTGTCCCGCCTTTCCACGGTTAAACGCCGTAATTGACACTGTGTTGTTCAGTGGCATTGCGTGTGCCATATTTCATCCCACCTTTCCTTTTTATCTTACTATACATACAAGAAGAATACAACGAATTTGTCGACTTGCGCAAGCGCTTTTATACGTTGCCTCTCCACCTCTTTCCTGTTATAATACAGTCGAATGGGTGGGGAGGCTTTTTTGTGCTCAGCAATTTTTTTGTCGCGCTCGGTGGTGTCGTTCCCCTCTTCTGTCTGATGGCGGTCGGCGTTTTCGTGAAACGTTCGCGTCTTCTCAGTGAGGAAGAACTTCGGCATATGAACCGTATGGTGTTCCGTGTGTTCTTCTTCTTTATGATGTTCTACAACATCTACATCTCCGATCCGGGAACGGCATTCCAACCCACGCTCATGTTCTTTGGTGCGGTCGGTGTGCTGCTCACGGCACTCGTCTTTACGTGCATTGTCTGCCGCATTGAGCCGGACAATACACGGCGCGGCCCGATGATCCAGGCGGCCTTTCGCGGCAACTACGTCCTCATGGGCATTCCGCTCGTCGCAAATATCTTTGGGGATGCGGCGATTGCGATCCCAACCATGATGATCGCCGTCATTGTTCCGCTCTACAATATACTCGGCGTGTTTGTGCTTGAGACCTTTCGCGGCGGACGATTTGACCTCCTGCCGATCCTGCGCAGCGTTCTTATGAATCCCATGATCTTGGGAGCAATTACGGGGGCACTGTGCCGCCTCGTGCAGCTGCCGATCCCTGCGCCTATCCTCAAACCCGCCGCGCAGATTGCGGCGGCGACCACGCCTGTCGCCCTCATCATCCTCGGTGCATCGTTCCACGGCGGCAGCTATCACGCACACCTGCGCCAGCTGATCTTCTCGGTCGCTGCGCGTCTCATCATTGTACCCGCTATCGTGCTTCCTATTGCCGTTGCACTTGGCTTTCGGGATGTTGAACTCGTCACGCTCATTGCCATCTTTTCCACACCCTGTGCCGTCGCCGGCTTTGCCATGGCACAGCAGATGCAGGCGGATGCGGAGCTGGCGGGCAACTGCGTCGTATACAGCAGCGCGCTGTCCTGCTTTACGATCTTTGGCTGGGTGTTTCTGCTCAAGATATTGGGCTTCTTTTGACAAGAGTTGAGGAAGTACGGATAATATCTGCGATTCCTTGACATCTTGACATCTGATATGAATTTTGTATAATTGGGACTAGGTTATAATATGAAAAGGAGTCCGTCTGAAATGATAAGAAAGAAAGGTCTCACAGCACTCGGTGCTCTTGCTGTCGCGGGATGTATTGGCATCATGGTACCGTCCGTACAGGCGGCAGAGAATGCCTCTGTCAATGCGGATATTGCGAGCGATATGCCGCATCGTGTTGTCGAGGGCGGCGACTTTAAGACGGCTACCCTTCGCCCGGATCGTTTGCTTGAGACCTACCGCCTGACGAAGTATGATGTCATTGATATCCAGGTCATCGGTCTTTCCAGTAATGCCGGCATGAGCGACATCATGATCGGTCCCGACGGTTATGTCCAGCTCCCTTATGTCGGCCCGGTGAAGCTCGCGGGCATGACCCTTGAGGAGGCAAAGTCTGTCCTCGTGGAGCGCATGAGTGAGTATCTGAAATTTCCGGACATGGCGCTCATTATGAGATCCTATGGACCGCGCAAGGTCTACGTTATGGGAGAGGTCGGTGCACCGGGAATTCACGATCTCGGCGTAGACAATCTCAATGTGTATGCGGCACTTTCCTCTGCCGGCGGCATCAAGCGGCGCGGACGCAGTACACAGGTGCGGGTGCTACGTGTTGTTGGCGATACCATGTATTATAAGACCCTAAATATCAAGAACTACATCAAGAAACACGATCTCACACAGAATGTTGTCCTGCAGGATGGCGACATCGTCTATGTCCCCCGCTCCAATGGCATTAAGCTTGATGAGGATGTTCTGCCATACGTTAGTGTGTGGGCGATGTATAAGTCCTTGAAGGACTGAATGGGAGGAGTTTGAACTATGGAACGAAATGAAGATTCGATCGACCTCTCGCGACTGTTTCATATCATATGTGAGCGTAAAGAAATTGTCTTTGCCGTTGTAGGGGGCTTCACGCTCGCTGCCCTTGTGATGTCTTTCGTTTTACCAAAGGAGTATGAGTCTACGACGTTGGTTCAGACACGCGGCATCAATGCTACGGCATCTTCTGATACAGCTGCTGCACTTGCTATGCTAAGTGGAGGAAGTGCCTCCTCGCCTGCTATGAACTATATTGAGCTGATGAAGTCTAGAACAGTGTTGGATCCGATCATTGATAGTCTTGAACTCGAAGAGGGAGAAAAGAAACCAAGTGCAAAGGTGTTTGCAAAAAAAAGACTTGATATAAAAAATGCTAAAGGGACGAATTTGATCGAAGTTGCTGCACGTGGAGACTCTCCAGAAGAAGCACAGCGAATCTCGCAGGCTGTTGTAGATAATTTCCTTCTCATGCAGACGGATATGAATCAGCAAACGCAGTCCTTGCTGCTGAAGTTCCTTGAAAAGCGTATTGATGAGAGTAAGAATGCTGCCGAGGATGCAGAAAAGAAATTGGTGCAGTTCAGCAAAGAACATAAAATTTTTAGTCCAGATGATCAGGTAAAGTATGCTGTTGAGCAGTTGCAGTCTTTTGATAAGTCAATGGCAAATTTTGAAGTAACAATTAAATCCGGACAAGCATCACTGGATGCTGCGAATGCTGCTTTGGAAGATCAGAAGATGAGCAGTCGGGCATATAACGTATCAGATAACAGTATCGTTCAGGAGCTGCGTTCACATATTGTTGCTAAGCAGGTCGAATTGGTGGGATTGCGTCAGACTTATACGGATAAACATCCAAGCGTACAAAAAGCACAGGAAGAGCTGGAACAGCTTCAGAACAGCCTTCGTTCTGAAGTAATAGCCTCCGTCGAGTCGAATACGGTGACATTGAATCCAACACAGTCCGAGTTGCTCAAACAGCAGGCGCTGGCATCGGTCAGCCTTGCTGTCGCAAAAGCAAGTCGTGTGGCTGTTCAGGAGGAATGGAGTAAGAAGGAAGAAGAGCTTGGGAAACTTCCCGACGATGTGTTGGAATACGTCCGTCTTCATAGAAATGTGACGATTCAGAACGAGGTCTATTTAAACCTTGTCAAGCAGAGTGAACAAAGTAAGGTTCAAGCGGCAATGGAGAGTATGGACATTCAAGTTGTCGATTCGGCAGATCTTCCCGAGTATCCTGTTTTTCCGAGCAAGAAGCTTTTTGTTCTCGTAGGCTTTTTTATGGGATGCTTTATGGCTGGGATGTATGTGCTTCTTGCTTACAAGCGTATAGCGAACAAATCACCTGAATAAAGAAAGGATATCGTGCTAAACAGGAAGGGGGGGGATTATGAATAAACAAAGCAATTGCGTGATGGTGATTGTCAATGCTGTATCCAATCTAGTCAATTTTAGGCATGAGCTTATTTTGGAATTGATCAATAAGGGGTATGGCGTTATTATTGTTTCTCCTTCCGGATTGGAACTGAGCACTTATGAGAAACTTGGATGTAAAATCATCATTCAGCCAGTGAATAGGCATGGACAGAATGTGTTTCAGGATATGATGCTCATGTTGAAATATTTTCAATATGTAAAAAAATGGAAGCCGTTCTGTGTTCTCACATATACCATCAAGCCCAATTTATATGGTGGTTTTGTTTCGCGCTTGCTTCGGGTGCCATATTTAATTAACATTACGGGGTTGGGAATTGCTTTTTCTAATAAGACCCCTATGACCAGTGTTATTATTCACATGTATCGGCGTGTTTTAAAACATGCAAAATGTGTATTCTTTCAAAATAAAAACAATCGGCAGGCTTTCTTACGCCTGAAAATACCGTTTTATCACTCGGTAGTTCTCCCCGGCTCGGGGGTGAATCTTTCTTTTTATGAGAAACAACCATATCCACCTAATGACGGCGTTTTTCGATTTGCTTTTATATCCAGAATTATGAAGGATAAAGGTATTCATGAGGTTGTATATGCAGCGAGGATACTTGGAAAAAAATATCCGAATATAGAATTTCATGTTCTTGGTGCTTGTGAAGACGATTATGCCTCACAAATGGAGGAATGGGGTAAAGAAAAAAACATTATATATCATGGTGCGCAACGTGATACACGTCCCTTTATGAAGCAGTGTGATTGTCTCATCCATCCCTCGTACCATGAAGGAATGTCGAACGTTTGCTTGGAGGCGGCTGCGACAGGGCGTCCAATATTGGCGTCCAATATTCCTGGTTGTCGAGAAATTTTTGACGAGGGCCTTAGTGGGATTGGGTTTGAGCCGCGCAATGTAAATGCTTTGGTCAAAGCGATCGAACGGTATATAAGTATTCCTTACGAAGAGAGAAAACGTATGGGGGAAAGAGCGAGACAGAAAGTCGAAGAGAAATTTGACCGAAAACTCGTCATCGATGCCTATATGGATGAGATCGAATGTCTGGAGGCTATGAGAAGTTGATTACCGTTAATGACTTGTTGCAAGGAAACGAAAAACTGTCTTTGGTTGGTCTCGGCTATGTCGGAGTACCAATAGCAGTAGCATTCTCGAAAAAGATTAATGTCATTGGATATGACAACAACCAGGAAAAGATAGAACGTTATCGACAGGGGGTTGATCCTACCAAAGAGGTTGGAGATCAACTAATTAGGGACTGCACAATTGATTTTACAGCTGATGAAAAGAAACTTCGTCAGGCGAAATTTCATATTGTTGCGGTTCCTACCCCTGTCAAACCTGATCATACGCCGGATTTGTCTCCTCTTTGCAGTGCAAGCTGTGCTCTTGGACGTAATCTTGAAAAGGGGAGTATTGTGGTCTATGAGTCTACGGTGTATCCTGGAGTTACGGAAGAGGTTTGCATCCCTATACTGGAACAAGAATCCGGTTTGCGGTGTGGTGTCGATTTTAAAGTCGGTTATTCTCCAGAGAGAATCAATCCTGGAGATAAAAAACATAGTCTGCAAAATATCGTGAAGATTGTCTCTGGCATAGATGATGAAACATTAAACACCGTTGCGGATGTCTATTCATTGGTTGTCGAGGCTGAACTACATAAGGCGGAGAGTATCAAGGTTGCCGAGGCAGCAAAGGTAATCGAGAACAGTCAGAGGGACATAAATATTGCTTTTATGAATGAACTGTCGATTATCTTTAACAAAATGGGGATAGATACAAAAGCTGTACTTGAAGCTGCTGGGACAAAATGGAATTTTTTGGAATTTTACCCTGGACTTGTTGGCGGACACTGCATTGGTGTAGATCCTTATTATTTGACATATAAGGCAGAGCAGCTTGGCTATCATAGTCAGGTGATCCTGTCTGGGCGCAGGATCAACGATAATATGGGGAAACATATTGCAGAAAACACTGTGAAGAGTCTGATTCAAACGGATAGTTCTGTAAAGAATGCAAATGTTGCCATATTAGGTTTTACATTTAAAGAGAATTGTCAGGATACAAGAAACACTAAAGTGTTTGATATTGTAGAAGAATTGCGAAGCTATGGAATTGAACCCGTTGTGGCGGATCCTGTTGCAGATGTGGCAGAAGCCAAAAAATTATATAATATTGACATCGTGGATATGATCGAACTTCAAAAACAGCATGCCATGGATGCTGTTATAATTACTGTTGCACATGACTGCCTCAAAGACCTCAGTATGAAAGATATTGCATCGTTGTATGCTCCGGGAAAAACAAAGGTTATGATAGATGTGAAAGGAATTTTAGAAAAAAATGAGTATCAAAATGCGGGCTATCTATACTGGAGGCTGTGAGTATGGATTATCGTGATATTGCATTCCCTGAGGGCAGTGTGTTTTTAGTTACGGGAGGCGCCGGCTTTATTGGTTCAAACCTTTGTGAAGCTTTGTTGATGATGGGATACCAGGTGAAATGTCTAGATGATCTATCGACAGGAAAAGCTAACAATATTGAACCCTTCCTCGGACATCCGAAGTTCGTGTTTATGCAAGGGGATATTAAGGATTTCGCAGTTTGCGATGAAGCTTGTCACCGTGTCGACTTCATCCTTCATCAAGCTGCGTGGGGAAGTGTCCCACGCAGTATTGAGATGCCTGTTTTCTATGCCCAAAATAATATTATCGGCACAGTGAATATGTTGGAGGCTGCGCGAAAGAACTGTGTAAAAAAATTTGTTTACGCCTCCAGTTCTTCAGTATATGGTGATGAGCCTCACCTGCCTAAACGAGAGGGGATTGAGGGAGAACGTCTGTCCCCGTATGCTGTGACAAAATTCGCCAATGAAGAATATGCCAAGCAGTACACTGAACACTATGGTTTGGATACGTATGGGCTGCGATATTTCAACGTTTTTGGGCGCAGACAGGATCCCAATGGTGCGTACGCAGCGGTTATTCCTAAATTTATCAAAGCACTTCTTTCTGATGAAGTTCCGACAATCAATGGAGATGGTACGCAGTCGCGTGATTTCACCTACATTGATAATGTGATACAGGCAAATCTTCTTGCGTGTAAAGCATCCGGAAAATCGGCAGGTATGGCGTACAATATTGCCTTTGGTGGGAGAGAATATCTAAATGATATGTTCATCACTTTGTGCAAGCTGTTGGATAAGAAGATCACGCCGCACTATGGTCCGGCCAGGAAAGGTGATATAAAGGACAGCAATGCCGATATTTCACGAGCGAGAGAATACCTTGGTTATGATCCGGAATATGATTTTGCCAAAGGTATTCAGGAGGCTATTGATTGGTATAGAGAAAATTTATAACGCTATGACATTCAAGGGAGGGAGATAGATGTTCTTTTGGGTTGGCTTCTATAGTCTCTCTGTTATTGCTGTGTTTGCTGCCTTTTATGTCAAAGAGAGTCAACTGAAATATATTACGTCTTTATATGTGTTTCTGATTTTCTTTGTCAGTGCTTTTCGCTATATGATTGGCAGTGATTACGATGCCTATACTGAAATCTATGCAACAAGCATTACCAGTGTGGATGAACTATTCGAGTTTGGTCATGAGCCTCTCTTCGACATGCTGATCCTGACGTTGAATGAACTGGGATTTTCTGCACAGATGTTATTTGTTGTTATGTCAGGGATCACCATATACTTTATATATTATGGGGTGCGTGCACATCTTTCGTCAGAGCGAAGCATCTTATTGGTTCTTGTTCTTTATACCACCTTCTTCACTGCAGGTGGATATTGGTCTTGTTTTAATCTGATACGCCAGGCGGCAGCAATGTCGATTTTGGTCTATGCAGCTCGTTACATTGTCAACAATTCTTTCTTGAAGTTTCTGTGTTTCATTCTTTTGGCAATGGGGTTTCATTATTCGGCAATCATTTTTTTACCGTTTTATTGGATAGCAAAAATAAAAAATTCACCCCGTTCTATGATGATAGGAACAATATTTTCCCTGCTCATTACAGTTACGGGGGTGAGCGTTAAATTGTTTCTTCTGTTTATTCCGTTTTTTTCAGAACTATATGGGAAGTATTTGTCAGCCGCGCTCAATGTAACAGCAGGAGTTTCTGGCTTTTCTTTTATGACAATAGGCTTATACCTCATGTTCTGTGTATGCTTATATGTTTATTCGAGAAATACCGTTGTTGACAAGCTGACAATGTTGGCGTTTTCCTATATGGTTCTCCGTATTCTGTTTTCGATCTCGGTCGAAGGGAATCCGGCGATTACGATGATTATTCATCGGTTCGAAATTTATTTTCTGCTGTTCTATCTGATTTTTTTGGTAAGAGGTGTGGAAGCGGCGGCACAGCAAAACTATGGACGACCGTTTCTTTGTTGTTCCATGATGTTGCTTTCTGCCGTGTTTAGCTTTTTGATGATATACCAACTATATCAGGGCGCGAATGATCCGATCAATCAAATGCTTCCATCACTATCTGCCGGCAACTATCGGTACGAGTTTAATTTTAGGCTGTTTCAGTAGGAAAGATCATGACAACAATACTTGTAAACTATACAGGTCGCATGGGGGGGGCTCCCATGTACGCATGGGAGATGACAAAGGGGTTTATTGAAAATGGTGCAGAGGTTTCTGCTGTCATATCGAAATATGTGCAGAATATTGAGGCGTGGAAGCGGCTCCCGCTAAAACACCTCGTAATTATTGATACCTATACAGATAAGTATTCGTTTATAAAGAGCATGATTCTTTTTCCAATTTCAGTACAGCGACAGATTCAAAGAGAAATTGGAGAGGAGTGTTTTGATGTCATCTATATCCCTATGTATGCGTGGCTGACTTATCGCATTAATCAGATGTTCAAGTCGGCAAAAACCGTCATAACAGTCCATGATCCAATTCCACACAGCGGATCTTCCTTTCTTGCCAATAAACTGCTCAATGGGTTTTTGTTGGAGATGGATATTGCAAGGGCACACAAACTGGTTATTCTGTCTTCGCAGTTCAAGGAATATATGAAAATGCGGTATCGTAAGAATAACGAAGATATCCTTGTAATACCGCATGGGGTATTCTCGACATATAAAGAAATCGCTATAGATCATGGCATTTTCTATGATTCCGACAAAATTAACTTCTTATTTTTTGGAAGAATTGAACACTATAAGGGGATTGGTATCCTGGTAGAAGCATATCGACAGGTTGAGCAACAATATCCTGACAGTGTATCCCTGACGATTGTGGGGCGGGGGGATTTTTCACCATATCAAGATGTTTTCGATACATTGCATCACGCACGACTTGTGAACCGATGGATAGCCGATGATGAGGTCGATGGATTCTTTTGCGGTGAGAAGATCGTCACCGTTTTGCCCTACTTGGATGCAACACAGTCCGGCGTGGTTAATATTGCCATGCAGAACCACAGTCTTATCATTGCAACCAATACAGGTGGTTTGTCCGAGCAGCTCGCGGAAGGTGCGTATGGTCTGATGGTTTCCCCTAATGATGTTAAGGCGTTGTATGATATTATGGAAAAAGTAATCCTGCACTATGAAGACTATGACGATATAAGACAGGACGCATATGACGCTCTAAAAAAGCTCGATTGGCGTGTTCTTGCCGGCAAAATTTTGGAGGGATGTGAATGAGTAAGCAGAATGATCCAAGCAAATTGTCGGTCAGTGTAGTTATTCCTTCGTACAATCGTGCTCACCTGCTTCGGGAAACCATTCCTTCCTATATACAGGAAAGTGTTACTGAGGTCATTTTAGTAGATGATTGTTCATCTGACCACACGGGAGAAGTCATACGTGAACTGCAAGTGCGATATCCTCAGATTCGCTATTTTCGAAATGAACGCAATTTGCGTCAGACAGGTGCAAAAAACAGGGGCGTACGGGAAGCTGTGCAACCCTATATTTATTTTGGTGACGACGATTCTGTCCTACTGCCGGGGACGATTCCTTATTTGCTCGAAAAGATGCAGGAGTTGGAGGCAGATGTCGTCTCTGCAATTCCCATTTATTCGGATTGTGATGCAGATATGGAGGATTTGCCACGACTTATTTGCCGTAAGGCTCCGTTGATTCAAGATGTGAAAGAATACGTCGACATTGCTCATTTGGAACGAACGCGTTTTTTCTTTCGTATGGCACAGCCTATTTGCGTTCCGTTTACAAATGCCTGTGTTCTTATGAAGCGTGAATGGGTGGACAAGGCTGCATTTGATACGGAGTATGGAGGCAATGCGTATCGGGAAGAGACCGATTACTTTCTGCAGCTGTCTGAGCAGGGAGCCAAGATTTATTTTGCAGCCTCCGAACATGCTGCTCAGATCAATCTTCCTTTTGCACGCATCGGGCGAACGAGAACGTTCTCTTCTATGTGGCGGCATGGAAAATACGATCTGATCAATACGATGCGACTGATCGAAAAACACCACTGGTTTTTCAGAAAAGAACTTGGTTATCCACATGGAAAAACATCAATGAAGATACGCTATGTTTTGAATGATCTGTGGCAATATTTCTGTATTTTCCCGGGGCGCATATGGAGCATTTTGCGCCGGAGCATAGGGAGTTGAAATGGAGAGAGACGCTGGCTCAAACACCTTGAGTGTTATAGTTCCTGTCTATCGGGTAGCGGAGTATTTGCCTGCATGTTTGGACGATCTGCTGAATCAGACCTACTCAGACATGGAGATTATCCTTGTAGATGACGGATCGCCCGACGAATCGGGTGTCATATGTGACTACTATGCGGAAAAAGATCATCGCGTTCGTGTGGTGCACAAGGAAAACGGTGGCGTATCCAGCGCGCGGAATGCCGGAATTGAAGCTGCGACGGGCTACTATATGACCTTTGTGGATGCGGATGATCGGGTCGATGTTGATGCCTTTTCCTGCATCATTCGTGGGATGGAGCAGAATGCCTGCGACCTTGGCTTGATGGGCATGGACGGCAAGGGGAGCTGGAAAACGTCGTTCACAGTCGATGAAGTGCGGGAGGCACAGAGTCTGCTCCTGGAAATTGTGCGTGCAGAGTGGCGTGCCTCATCTTGTGCCCGTATATATATCAGATCGTTGGTGGGGGGGGTGCGATTTGATGAATCTCTTGCGATGGGAGAGGATATGCTTTACTTTTGGCAGGCGTTTCGCAAATCTCACCGGATTTACATTAACGAGTCTGTCAACTATCATGTTGTATGGCGTTCCGACAGTGCGACTATGGCGAACTATTCATTGAAACAGTTGGGTGATGTTGAGAGCAGTCGGCGGATCTGGCGTGATTGTCTGACTCTTGGTAGGCTGGATGTCGAGCAGGCTGCATTTGCCCGTCACACGAATACGCTGTTGGCACGTACTGTTCAGTTTATGGCATACGATGATGGCCGTTACACGGATCGATATGGGAAGCTTGTCAATGAGATCAAAGAGATACAGAATATCCTTCGTCAGCATTCGTATAAAGTATCAATACGAAATCATATTTTGATATATACGATTTTATATTCTCCATACAGTATGATTCGACCGATTTTCCAGTTTCTCTGGAAAAATGTGGTGATAGGAAAACGTTAGGGAGATGAATAGCATTAAAGTCGCAAAACTAACATTGGATGGATATGCAAATTATGGGAACTTGTTGCAGAGCTATGCGCTGCAGCAGATTCTGCTAAATTATGCTGATACAGTGGACTCGATCTGGCACAGCCCCGACAATTTTTTGCCTAAAATTTGGTGGCGTTGGAATTATAAATTTGTAGCAAAGTTTATCCTGAACTGGAGAGATTTTCGCACAAACATCCTTCATGGTCATATTGGGTGTGAAATGGTGCGTCAGGGGAAACTGAAGGACTGGGCGGATCGTCATATTCATATGCGTACGGATGTGAAAGATCTTCACACAATAGCGGATGATTATGATCACTTCGTTGTCGGCAGCGATCAGGTGTGGAATCCTTGCTTCGGAGATCTGCAGCAGAATTTTCTGCAATTCGCCCCTAGGGAAAAGCGTCTGTCCTACGCAGCAAGCATTGCGGCACCTGAGATTCCCCCTGAGAAGTTGAAACTCTATCAGGAGGGATTGTCGGAGATGAAAGCTGTTTCTATGCGTGAGGAAGAAGGCGCTGTTATCGTTCGAGAAATCACTGGTCGCGATGTGCCTGTCCACGTTGATCCAACCCTGTTGCTTACGCCAGATGAATGGCGTGCGGTGAGCCGGCCTCCTGCGTGGTATCATGGTGATGATTATGTCCTTACATATTTCTTAGGTACAATGCCGGATGCTGTATTCGAAGCAGCGCGCGTGACAGGGTTGCCGGTAGTCAACCTTCTCGATTCTTCCGTCTATGAGCACTATGTTACCGGCGTTGATGAGTTCATCTGGGCGATTGAACACGCTCGCCTCGTATATACGGATTCATTTCATGGGTCTGTATTTTCAATATTGTTCCGTCGCCCCTTTGTCGTCTGTGATCGAAAAGCAGCGAATGGAGCAAGCGATGCCGGGAACAAGATGTCGTCACGCATCGATACGCTGTTGGCTCTCTTTGGCCTGGAACATCGACGTGCTTTGGGAGAGAACCGCTATCGTATCGAACATCCTCTTGTGATGGAGTATCCTGCGATTGAACCCGTTCTTTCGCACGAGCGAATGCGTGCAGATGTGTATCTCAGGTCGGCAATGAGTCTTTCGTAGTAAGAAAAAAGGTGCGAAGTTATGAATGAGGAAAGTGTGCCGCTCAGGAATGGCAAGACAATTCCTGCTGTTGGTTTCGGCACCGGTGTAGTTCTGCGATATAGCCGGAATCCATTGCTCTTTCTGCGCTCCCGTATGCGTGCTGTTCTTAGCAGTATAAAGCACAGGCGCCTGAGTCCCGGGTTGAAATCGGATCTCTATATGGAACGCACTGTCAAGCAGGCGATTCAAATGGGCTATCGCCTATTTGACTGCGGTCGTATTTATGGATATTCGGAGGTTGTGGTCGGTCGTGGGGTGGATGCTTCTGCAAAAGCACGGGAAGATTTTTTCCTGGTGACGAAAGTTTCGGATATGGATGTTGTGCGTCATGCCAGCCCGAACGACGTGCGTGGAAACTTGATGGATTCTCTGCGCTATTTGGGAACATCATATGTGGATGCCTATTTGCTCCACTGGCCCCATGGTGACTGGATTGATATATACCGACAGATGGAAGATCTACATGACGAAGGGCTTGTCCATGCGATTGGCGTTTGTAACTTTACCGTGGCTCATTTTACGGAATTAGAAAAACATGCACGCGTTATGCCGATGGTCTGTCAGCTCGAACTGCATCCGTTCAATACAAAGAAAGAGATTCGCGAATACTGCAAGGAGCATGGTATCGTGGTCATGGCACATACCCCTACAGGGCGAATGTGCGAGAGGATTCGTCAGAATAAAGTGCTTCAGGAACTGGCACATAGGCATGGAAAGACGATTGCCCAGATCATTCTGCGGTGGCACTATCAAAACAATGTAGTGCCTATCGTTGCCACCCAAAATCCTGTTCATATGCGTGAAAACCTCGACGTATTTGACTTTTCATTGAGCGAGGAAGAAATGCAGATGATTGAGGCGCAGGATGAAGGATATGTGATACTTCTAGGGAATGGGATTGACGATCCAAACTATATTTACAACCTATAAAGGCGGTGCTGAGGCATGGAGCTGCGCAGCAAGATAAAGTTACTTTCACAGATTTCATGGTGCAAATTTATATACTATAATTTCATTAGCTCGCAAGTGGAACGGCGTGGTCGGGCGTGGCTCATACCCTATCGGAATGCTGTAATAAATTTGTCCTCGGGAGCAAAAATTTTCATAGAGAATGGAAACTTCCTGATCAATGCAAACAAGCCGTCAGGATCATGCGCCGAAGCCTATGTAACTTTGCGAAAAAATGCCAGACTTTTTGTTCATGGGATGACACAGCTGAATTATCGGGCGACCATTGAGGTTCATGAGAATGCTGAAATTGATATCGGCTCTGCATACATCAACTCAGATGCGGTGATCCTTGCGGCGGAGAGTATTCACATCGGACACAGATGCCTGATTTCGCGTATGGTATACATTTATGACGCCGACCATCATGATATCGTGAATACAGATGACAAGGTCATTAATCCGCCTCGCCCCGTCGATGTGGGGGATCATGTTTGGATAGGTCTCCAGTCGCTGCTCCTGCGTGGCTCGAAAATTGGTGATGGGGCTGTAATCGCTGCCAATTCTCTCGTCGGAGGAAAAATTAAGGCGGGTACTATGGCATCGGGAAATCCCGCCCGCTCCTACTCGGAGATCATTTGGAAAGGATGAGCTGATGAAGCCTTTTTTGACCCATGACGAGTGTATGGGATGCAAGGCGTGCGGTGATATTTGCCCCGTCGGTGCGATCTCCTTTCCTGTGGATGAAGAAGGTTTCTGGCAGATGACGATTGATGAGGAGAAATGCATTGACTGTCATCGTTGTGAAATGGTCTGTCCTGTTAAGAACTATCCGGAGAGTCGTACAGAAACAAATCGCAGTGAACCATTGGTCTACAAGACTTGGCATAAAGATCCTGCCGTTCGCTATAACAGTACATCGGGAGGGATGTATTATGCTGCGGCAGAGGCTTTTCTTGAGCGGGGCGGGGTGCTGGTTGGCTCTGTGTATACCGAAAAATTTGAGCGTGCCGTACATGTTGCAGTCAAGGATCATGCAGGACTTCAGCGTGTTATGCGCTCGAAGTACTTTCAGAGTGATACGGATGGTATCTATAAGGTTGTTCGTGATCTTCTAAAAGCAGGAGAAAAGGTGCTCTTTTGTGGAGCCCCGTGCCAATCTGCCGCTCTGCATAAATTTATTGGCAAAAAAGACGAGAATCTATATACAATGGATTTCGTCTGTCGCGGAATCAACTCGCCTCTCGCATATAGCAGCTATATGGACGAGCTGAAAGCGAAATACAAGTCGGAGCTTAAAGAAGTACGATTTAAGGATAAAAGTCGCGGATGGACGAATCTGGGTACGCGCATCTTCTTTCAGAACGGGAAAGAGTATTATCGCAACAGATATAATGATCCGTGGGTGAACGGTTTCATTGCGGGGAACCTGTATATGCGACCGGCATGTTTTCAGTGTGCATTCAAAAAACTTCCGCGTGTCAGCGATATGTCAATTGGAGATTTTTGGGGACTGAACTTTACACAGGAAGAGAGCAGTCAAGGCGTTTCGTTGGTATTCTCCAACAACGAGAAAGGAGATTGGCTGCTTGACATCAGCCGCCCCCGTATGTTTGTTGAGCAGAGAACCCTGGAAGAGGCTCTGCAAGGAAATCCTGCCATCCTGCACTCTGCGGTGTATAGTGAAAAACGCAAGCAGTTTTTTGCGCTTCTAAGAACTGTTGGCTTTAGCGAAGCAGTCTGGCGTACAATGGGAAGCACTGCGCGAGAACGCTGGCTCAAAGAAAAAAAACATAAGATCAATGCATTCCTATCCAGATTCTCGATTCTGTATCGTATCAAAACGATGATCAAAGGAGGGGTTCGATGAGAGATTTTTCTCAGACGGTCAAAATGGCACGTCGCTATATAAAATCATGGAACAAAGAAGAGCATCTCGATGCGCTCCGAGTTGCCGTCCTTGGTTCGGCATCCATTCAGCACTATGTAATGATTCTTCGCTATCTGCTACATGAGGAAGGCATAGAGGCGGAAGTATATGAAGGCGAATACAACGGTATTGCGATGGATGTCTTTGATTCGGACTCCGTGCTCTATCGTTTTAATCCCGAGATTGTCATTATCCTTCCGCACTATACGGATATTCATAGATATCCGGTACCGATGGATGGCGAGCAAGAAATCGCTGAGCTTATGCAGGAATATGTGGGGTTCTATACCAATGCGTGGAAAACCATCGGCTCAAAATGTGATTGTCGTATTCTCCAAGCGAATTTTGTTATTCCTCCAGAGCATGTGCTTGGAAATATGGAGCGGGGACTTTTGTCATCTAAGACCAGTTTTTTGCAGCAATTGAACGAAGACCTTTATCGTGTCGCACCAGAGAATGTCACTATTGTAGATGTTGAACTGCTTGCCCAATATGTTGGCAAATATCAGTACATAGACTATTCCTCGTACTTTTTGAACAAGATGCCGTGCAGATTGGATATGCTGCCGGAGTTATGCAGTCTGTTTGTAGGATTGGTTGCAGCAATGAAAGGACACGTTCGGAAATGTCTGGTCTTGGATCTTGACAATACCATCTGGGGCGGTGTCGTTGGAGATGATGGTTGGGACGGCATTCAACTGGATCCGAACGAGGGGACAGGCGAGGCATATCGCTACTTCCAACAATATGTATTGACGTTGAAACAGCGTGGCGTGATTTTAGCGGTATGCAGCAAGAATGACGAGGATAAGGCGAAAGAACCGTTTGAGAAAAATCCCCATATGTTGCTCAGGCTTGAGGATATTTCCTGCTTTGTCGCAAACTGGGAGGATAAGGCGTCAAATTTGCAGATGATAGCCCAAAAATTAAACATTGGTGTTGATAGTCTGGTGTTTTTTGACGATAATCCCGCAGAGCGCGAGATTGTCCGCTTCCATCTTCCACAGGTTCATGTGGTGGATGTTCCCGAAGACCCTGCGCTCTATGCGGTTACATTGGATCGTGAGACACCCTTTGAGTGGCTTCAACTGACCAAGGAAGATCTTCTGCGCAGTGACAGCTATGTGCGCAATCAGCAGCGTGAGAATATGCAGCGTCAATTCGTGGACTACAATGCCTATTTACAGGCTCTTGAAATGAGCGGATCTGTTCATCGCGTTGGAGACAAGGAAACCTCACGATTCGCACAGCTTCTCAATAAGTCCAATCAGTTTAACTTGCGCACGCAGCGGTATACAGAAGATGAGATCTGCTCGATGCGGAAGGATAAAAATGTACGCTGTCTGTGCGGAGAACTCTCGGATAAATTCAGTTCGTATGGGATCATCTCCTGTGTCATTCTGAAAAAGACCGAGGAAGATATTTTTATTGACTCGTGGGTCATGAGTTGCCGTGTCTTGAAACGTGGAGTTGAACACATGATGTTCCGTCAGATCATAGCGGAGAGTGAGGCTATTGGCTGCCGTGAAATTGTGGCGGAATACATTCCAACCACCAAAAATGGAATGGTGCAAGACTTTTATGAGGGGCTTGGATTTGACCTGTGTTCGGAGCAGGATGGTGTCAAACGGTACAGATATGATCTGTCAAAGACCTTTGACAAGGATATTTTTATTCAGATGGCCTTGCCGGATAAGGAAAGGAAATGAGTGACATGACAAGGAATGAAGTACAAGAGCAACTGCAGGAAATCTTCCGTGATGTATTCGATGATGAATCCATCGAACTTATGGATGAGATGACTGCGGATGATGTGGAGGACTGGGATTCTCTTTCTCACATCACGTTAATTCATGAGATTGAGGCGGCGTTTAATATTCGTTTTACTACGAAAGAGATCATTGCTTCAAAGAATGTCGGCGAGTTTATTGACATGATCGAACGTAAACTTTCGTGAGGTGCATCATGAATCATTATACGTTTGAAGATTTATATGTTGGAATGAAGGAATCCTTCATGGTTGAAATTACAGAGGATATGCAGCGATCCTTTACTAATATGAGCGGAGATGTCAACCCCATGCATTTAGACAGGAACGAGTGTTTGGCGGAGGGGTACAAGGACTGCCTTGTGTACGGAATGTGTACGGCATCGTTCTATTCGACACTTGTCGGGGTCTATTTACCTGGGGAGAAATGCCTGTTTCATCGATGTGAGGTGGAATGGCCTGCGCCGGTCTATATTGGCGACACACTGACCGTCACAGGGACAGTGAAGGAAGTCGATTCGCAGTTTCGGCGTATTGTCATCAAGGCTGAGATGCGTAATCAGGATAAAGTCAAAGTGTCTAGGGCAAAACTGACGGTTGGGGTTCGGGAGTGACGTGATGGAACGCTGTTATTTGATTACGGGCGCATCCTCTGACATCGGTGTCCATTTTTTTAGGCGTTTGGTTCAAAAATCTCAGCAAACAAATGAAAGCTGTCGTGTATTTGCACAATATCGAACCTCTGACGAGCAGCTGCGGGCTGCTCTGGATGAACAGAGTCATGTAACGCTGGATTGTTATCGTTGTGATCTTTCCAACATTGATGATCTTCAAGCATGGATCGGGCACCTGCGCGAGCAGCATGTCATGCCCACCCATATTTTGCATCTTGCTGCACCACAATTTGCATATATGCGATTGAAAGAACTGAATTGGCAACGCTGTCAGCAAGGAATGGATGTTGCAGTACGATCCTTCGCATTTCTTTTGCAGGAGTTTTTGCCAAAGATGGCAAAGGCGCATTATGGGCGAATTGCAGCAATGCTGACTGCCTATACGATTGGTACCCCGCCAAAGTATATGTGTGATTATGTCACGGCGAAATATGCTTTGCTTGGATTTGTTCGAGCGGCAGCTTCTGAGTACGCCGGCAAAGGAGTGACAATCAATGCACTGTCTCCGAATATGATGGAAACGAAATTTCTGTCCAATATCGATGCACGCAGCATTGAGATGAATGCACAGGGCTCTGCGATGAGGCGAAATATATCATTGGATGAGACGTGTGCAGCGTTGGAGTATTTATTATCAGATGAGGCATCTTATCTGCAAGGCGTGAATTTGAATCTAAGCGGCGGAGACCGAATGTAAGAGAGCGAGGTAGTGATGGCAGAAGCTGTAATATATTTTTTAACCGGGCTTGTTCTCGCTGGTCTTGCCCTTTTAGTGCTGAATGCCATCTACATTCGAACTCCGCATTATCAGAATCAAGTTCGACCCATCAAAAAATTTCAAGATGGTGTTCCTAATAATCTTGATATCATGAACACGGGAAGCAATTATGCGTACTTTGCTATTGATTGGACACTTATCGATGTCGCAGGATTTAGTCTGGCATCCGGCTCGCAGTCTCTTGCGTGGGATGAACGTCTCTGGAAAAAATATCGCAGTCATGTAAAGCGGGGGGGGCTTGCCCTCTTTATTCTTGCTGACCTTGTCTTCCTTCTCTCAGAGTATCCAAGTGCGAAATCAGATCGACGCTATTATTTTTTCATGAAACCGGAAGAAATTCCTCGCTATACATGGTGGCAAGCGGTTCGCTATCGGTATTTACCGATTCTGGAAAACTGGCGGAATGTGATTCGCTGTTTCTACCATCGTGGAGAAGTATTTGTTGAGAAGAAGTCATCTTTGGCGTATACAGAGCGAATGTCTGATGAGCGTGTTGCAGGATGGAAAAGGGAGTTTGATCTTCCGGATTTGCAACGGCGTGAATCCGCAAAACAACTTCAGGGTGTGATTGTCCAAACAACTGCGTTGTTGCGACGTATGGTTAAAGAAACTCAAGCATTAGGATTTCGTCCTGTGCTGATGATTCCTCCTGTCTCTGCGGTACTCAATCGAAAAGTTTCGTTTGAATTTGTGGATGAGGTTCTATACCGTCCGTTGCGGGAGCAATTTTCTGATGTGCCGCTTTTGGATTATATGTCCGATGAACGATTCCAAGATTATCGGCTTTACCAAAATGGTGACTTTATGAATGCAGAAGGGCGCAAGGCATTCATGCCTGTTCTGTGGCATGATATTCAGAGCTGTATCGGAAAGAAAGACCTATGAATGAGAAAAGAATAGGGGTTGTCCTTTCTTATGCCCAAATAATCACAACCATACTTGTGAATCTCATATATACGCCTATCATGCTCCGTCTTGTGGGAGTGAGCGAGTATGGGGTTTATAGTCTGAGCAGCTCGGTGATCGGCTATCTGGCTTTGCTTTATGCCGGCATGACCAGCACCTATTTACGCTATTCGTCTATCTATCAAAAAAAGGGGGATCAAGAGTCCGTTGCACGACTGAATGGGCTGTTTGTCGTCCTTTTTTCAGCATTAGGATGTTGTGCTCTTATCTTAGGGATTCTCTTGTCCGCGAATCTTCAACCTGTTTTGGGCAATGGCTTGACAGCCCATGAATACGAATTGGCACGTATTCTGTTTATTATCATGGCGATCAACATGGCGCTGCTCATGCCAAAGACGGTATTCTCTACGCTTATCATCTCGCAGGAGCGATTCATCTTTATTAAGTCTCTGGATGTACTTCATGCGCTTCTTATGCCTGTGCTCACCTTGCCGGTACTTTATTTCGGCTATGGTTCCATCGGTATGAGCTGCGTCGTACTCTTTTTAACGGGAATTGGTCTCGCGGCAAGCATGTGGTATTGTATTCGGAAGATGGATTGTTCGTTTTGCTTTAGAAACTTACCATTCTCATTATTGCCAGGCATGTTTTCTTTTTCGATTTTTATTCTCCTGCAAGGGATTATGGATCAGTTCAACTGGCATTTGGGCAAGGTGCTGCTCTCGAATTTTTCGGACAGTACAGCGATTGCCGTTTATAGCATTGGTGTGCAAATAGATTCTCTGTTTATCAGCTTTGGCGTAGCTTTTTCGGGGGTTGTCGTTCCCAGGATATACCACCTTGTTCGTGAGAATGCAACGCAGGAGCTCACGGAGCTTTGGCTCCGGGTAGGTCGGTATCAGTTTTATGTCGTATATTTTATATGGCTCGGCTTCCTGTTCTTTGGAAAACCGTTCATTGTCCTGTGGGCAGGTGAGTCTTATCAAGATGCTTATATCGTAACCTTGCTGCTTATGACGCCTCTGTTGCTCCACATGTGTCAGCTTCTTGCCGTTGAGGTGTTGCGTGCCTATGACAAGCATCGTGTTTGGACCTTGGTGCATCTAGCGAGTGCTATTGCAGGCTTTTTGATCTGTATTCCGCTGACGAAGGAATATGGCATCTTGGGGGTTTCTGCAGGAACGTGCGTAACAATGTTTCTGGCGGTGAATTTTTATGATAACTGGTATTATGCGAAATATGGACAACTCAATGTCCTTTTCTTTTTTCGTGGAATGGTCAGACTTCTCCCCGCAGCGCTTCTGTGTATGCTGTTCGCATGGGGGCTAAGCAATGTACTGACGATCATAACGTGGAGCGATATGCTTCTTACGGGGAGTCTGTATACGATCCTTTATGCCGTTGTTATGTATCTTGTAGGGATGAATACACAGGAGCAGAATATCATAGCGACCATGATTCAGCGCGTCAGGTTACGAATAAATTGGATTTGAGATGTGTGGACAATCATGTCGGTGAGGTGCGAAGATGATTATTACGAAGACGCCGTTTCGGATGTCCTTCTTCGGTGGCGGGACGGATATACAGGAGTTTTATGATACGCATGGAGGCGCGGTTCTCTCTACAACTTTTGATAAATACTGCTATGTCACAGTTCGTCATCTTCCTCCTTTTTTTGATTATACCAGCGAGTTCTCCTATGCGAATATTGAGCGTGTCAGATCGGTGGATGATATCAAGCACCCGCTTATTCGCAATCTCATGAAGTTTAAGGATATGCACGAGATTCGGCTTTCCTATGAGGCTGATCTTCCGGCGCGCACAGGTCTTGGTACGTCTTCTTCTTTTGCCGTGGGGATGCTCAATGCATTTTATGGACTAAAAGGGAAGCGTGTGGATCGTCGTCGGCTTGCAGATGAGGCAATTTATGCCGAGCGAGTTCTTTGCGGAGAGGCAGGCGGTATCCAAGATCAGATCGCGGCAGCATATGGTGGGTTGAATCGTATTGATATGGATCGCAATGGCTACAATGTTTCACCTGTCATTATTTCTAATCAACGAAAAAAAGAATTTAACAACAACCTCATGCTGTTCTTTACTGGATTTTCCAGAATATCTGCAGAGATTCAGAAAAAAACAGAAGCTAATATAGGTGATAAGATAAAAGAGCTTATGGAGATGAAATCCCTTGTTGATGTGGCAGAAGATATTCTCGTATCTAAAGGGAGTCTCAATGAATTTGGCAGACTTCTGGACTATACGTGGAAGTTGAAACGTGGAATTTCTGATGCTGTTTCGACGGATTCGATTGACGAGATCTACTGCCGTGCAATTCGTGCGGGAGCGCTCGGTGGAAAGCTCTTGGGTGCAGGTGGCGGAGGATTCTTGCTCTTTTATGTTGAGCAGGATAAGAAGGATTATGTCTTGAAAGCATTGAAGGATCTGCTTTATGTCCCGTTTTCTTTTGAAAATGATGGAACGCAGGTCATTTATTTTAAGGCAGAGGATTACGAGCTTCCAAAGCAATAGCTATTCGGATTTGTTTGCGTTGAATCGGCTGAAAGGAGAACGGTATGGAGGCGATTATCTTAGCTGGTGGCTTTGGAACAAGGCTGCAGCACATTGTGTCCGATGTGCCGAAACCTATGGCACCGATGGATAAACAAGGCACTCCCTTTTTAACTATTTTGCTGGATTGTCTCTACGAAGCACAATTCTCACACATTGTTTTGTCAACAGGGTATATGAAAGAGAAAATAAGAACGTATTTCGGCGTTCAGTATCGTGGAATGGAGCTTTTGTACTCTGAGGAGGACACGCCTCTGTTGACTGGGGGAGCAATAAAAAAAGCTCTCACCTATTGTGAAAGCGATTCCGTATTTATACTAAATGGGGATACCTATTTTGAAGTGGATTTTGCAGGTATGCGGAAAATATCCCAAGAACAAAATGCGGATGTTGTCATTGCCGTAAAAGAAATGAAGAATTTTGACCGTTATGGAACCATTGTCAGTGACGGCATTCGAGTGCTTGAGTTCCAAGAAAAGCGATATCAGAGTTCGGGATGGATTAATGGTGGTATCTATTTGGTTCGGCGGAACCTTTTCAGCAATGTTGAGGAGCGGTTTTCGTTTGAAAACTATTTAGAAAAGAAAGTTCGACACTTAAACATTATTGCATATCCGTCGGATAGCTTCTTTATCGATATTGGGGTTCCTCAGGATTATTTTCACGCACGGGAACTGTACCAAGCCGATGAACTGGGGCGTGTGTAATTGGGATTCCTGTGCTATCGTGGAGAAACTTGGTTGACAATACTTTTTGGTTTTTAATATAATGGCAAAAGAATATCGGCTGTCCAGCGCAGTGGTATTTCGTGAAATATGGACTATTGAAAAGGCGGGATCAAATATGTTGGGCGAAAATATCACACAGCAGTCTGCGATCAAGAACTTGATGAAAAACCTTGATGATAGTCCTATTGTTGGTGGTTGGGCACTTGATTCGGCTGTCTACAGTGCATCACATGGTCGCTTTAAGAATACCGCAGACCTTATTTCGTGGTTTAAGAACGACTGTGAATCCTATAGTGTCAGCGGGGATGACTATGGTTCTAAGAATCTAAAAGCCGACTTCTTGCAAGAGTACTGCGGTATCAATCTGCGCAATGAGGATACTGGGGCGATTACGGGGTTTGATACCGGTGGAAGCACGGTAGAGAAAACAGCGCATAGCATTGTTCCGGATGATAATGACGGAAATCCAGCTGGACATACGATCCCAGGGATTACCTTTGCATACCCGGGCTTTTCGGAGAATATTGCGACCTATCGTGCGTATCGAAATGAATACGGTCAGCAGCCATATGCGCACTATACAGACCAAATGATCCGGAAGATGCAGCAAATTGTGGGAGGAATACAGTTCAACTGGGCGCGTAATGCGCTTGAGCTGATTGAGAAGTCTTATGGTATCTCCTTGACCGAAGCCGGCTCACTGGTGAATCGCATTAATTTTAATTTTACCTATGAGTTTAATTCCACACTGGGGTATACGGCTGGCGGTGTTGACCAAGCAAGACGATCAATTGATGTTACAATAAATTTGCGCCACTATCTTAACGCTTCCGGTGAGGATGGGATGGAGCCTGCCACGAAGAATATGCTTGATCGTCTTTTGGCACATGAGCTGGTTCATGCCGTCATGACGGCAAATATTGATAGTGATCGAAACTTGCCGCATTTTCTCAAAGAAGGGCTTGCGGAACTTGTTCATGGTGCAGATGATATTAGAGGTGGAGATCTTCTAAAGATTGTTGACAGAGATAACACATCCGGACGTAATAAGGCATTTGCCCTTGCTGCAGAAGAATATAACAGCGAATGCTATGAGGGCGGCTATGCTCTCATGCACTACTTTGCAAAGCAGTCGGCAGATTATGATCGAGTAAAAGAAGGGAGTTCTTGGGATGCGACGAATCATCGCGTTGTGATCGACTCCTCGTTCACAGGAACATACGATTTTCGCCGACTTTCAACAAATGTCAAACAGGTGGATGCAACGCGTGTTACATCGTATATCAATCTTTGGGCGAGCGATGCTCAAGGGCAAAGATTTGATGCTGGCAGCGGAGGGACGTGGTTCAACAGCGGCAGTAAGAATGACGTGTTTTATGGTGGCTCAGGTGTAGATACGATATGCTTCCACTCTACGGATGGAGAAGATACAGTCTATAACTTTGAATCCGGAAAAGATACTTTATATTTTTTTGATGATTTTTATTGGGAAAAGGAGAAGGTTGGTGGAGATGATGTAACCCTTCGTCATGGAGACGGTAAGATCACGTTGAAAGGGGCTGCACTGAAAAAAATTCATATTCAATATAGTGAAAATGTGTCCGCGAACTATGTGTTCGGCAGAGAGGATCGCAGCAATATATATGAGTATGAGACGGATGACAACTATATTGGCTCGTCTAAACAGACGGATACAATCATCGTTCGCCAGAGCGGCGTGATTGTTGATGGAGCGAGTACGAAGCTCAAGGAGATCGATGTTGTCAATGCTACCCGTACGACGGACGGTGTCACTGTCTCTCATATGCGCTCGGTTATGGGCGGAGCGGGGAACGACACGATGATCGCGCTAGATGCGCGGGGCAGTGTTTTGAGCGGCGGTCGCGGTAATGATCGTATTTATCTTGGGACGGGGGCTGACCGCATCTATTTCGCCGCAGGCGATGGGCATGACAGTGTTTATGGCTTTGAGGAAAACAAGGATACACTAGTTTTCTATGATAATGGGAAGCCGGAGAAAATTAGCGCGACAAAGGTGGATCTTGTCCTGCGCAATGGTCAGGGAACTGTGACGCTCAGAAATGGGGCTGGCAAGAAGCTGCTGATCGAAGATGGACAGGGAAAAGTGCAGAAACACTGGTTTGGATTCGATGATCAGAACAACACCTACGAATATGAAGCGGATATCAACTATGTTGGTTCCGCAAAGAAATCGGATACAATCATTGTGCGGAAAAACGGTGTCACTATTGATGGAGCGAGTACGAAGCTCAAGGATATCGATGTTGTCAATGCTACCCGTACGACGGGCGGCGTCACTGTTTCTCGTATGCGCTCGGTTATGGGCGGAGCGGGGAACGACACGATGATTGCGCTTGACACGCGGGGCAGTGTTTTGAGCGGCGGCCGCGGGAATGATCGTATTTATCTTGGTACGGGGGCTGACCGTGTCTATTTCGCCGCAGGCGATGGGCATGACAGTGTTTATGGCTTTGAGGCGAACAAGGATACGTTGGTTCTCTATGATAATGGAAAGCCGGAGAAAATCAGCGCGACAAAGGTAGATCTTGTCCTACGCAATGGTCAGGGAACAGTGACGCTCAGAAATGGAGCAGGTAAGAAGCTGCTGATCGAAGACGGAAAGGGACAAATACAGAAGTATTGGTTTGGGCGGGATGATCAGAACAATACGTTTGATTACGAGGCAGACGGTAACTATATCGGCTCTGCGCAGAAATCGGATACGATTATCGTGCGGCAGAACGGTGTCAGTATCGATGGAGCAAGTGCGAAACTCAGGGATATCGACGTTGTCAATGCGACCCGTACAACGGGTGGGGTTACAGTATCTCGTATGCGTTCCGTCATGGGTGGTACAGGCAATGATACGTTGATTGCGAAGGATGCTACGGGAAGTGTGTTGAACGGCGGACGTGGGAATGATCGCATCTATCTGGGAACGGGAGTCGACCGCGTATACTTTGCCTCGGGAGATGGCAATGACAGCGTCTATGGGTTTGAGGCGAACAAGGATGTCCTTACCTTCTATGACAATGGGAAGGTGGAGAAGGTTCGTGCGACGAAGGCGGAGCTTGTCCTGCGCAATGGGCAGGGGACAGTGACGCTCAGAAATGGAGCAGGCAAGAAGCTGCTGATCGAAAACGGAAAGGGACGGGTGCAGAAGTATTGGTTTGGCTCTGATGACCGTGATAATACATATGAGTATGAGACACGAATGACGTATGTTGGCTCGTCTCAGAGGCGGGATATATTGGTGGTCAAGAAAACAGCTTCAATTAACTTGCAGGGAAGCCATTTCCGCGATATTGATGTTGTCGATGCACGTTCGTCCAATGAGGATGTACATTTTACGGGTGCACGATTCTCTTATGGTGGACGAGGGAATGATACGATTTCGGCGGCGGCGTCTTCGGAGAGCATTCTCGATGGCGGTGCCGGAAGCGATACCTTGACTGGAAGTTCGGGGCGCGATGTGTTCCGCTTCGGTATGGGGTACGGAAAGGATCGTATCGTTGGATCGGACAAGAAGGATCTGCTTCATTTGTTCGACATCACGGATGTCAATAAGCTTGCCGTGTCTGCAGCGAATGGAGTCCTCTCGCTGAATATTCGGGGAACGGACGATACGGTTTCCTTGAGTGGCTGGTCAGCGAACAGTCTGCAGACCGTCCGGCTGGCGAATGGACGTGAATATCATTTTGCACGTGCGAATAATGGGCGAATGACCTTGGTCTGAGCTTTATCTTACATTTTGCAGAGACCTCGATGCGGTCTCTGCATTTTCTTTCCGCTGGATTCATTCGCTTTTTGGGGCTTGGGGGCATATATGGAGGTTTTTGACACAGCTGCGACAAGGCGAGCATTGTTCGTGCTTTTTCAATATTATCATGTTCCGCTGGACGAGGAGGAGTTCTCGGCGTGGTTTGAAAAAGAGCGGATCGAGGGTTGGTCGGGAATCTGTCAGGCCGTCAGGCGGTATGGACTGGTAGCGCGGCTGTATTCCTTGTCGCAGGCAGAATTGTCCGATCGAGCGCTTCCTGTTCCTTCGCTTGTACGCTTGAAGAATGGAGAAATCCTTGTCTTGGCCATGCAGGAGGAGGAGGTCCGGCTCTTGCGGGGGGATGATTCCGGTCCGATCCATCTCACTCGGGAGGAGTTTCTTGTCCTTTGGACGGGGGAGCTCATGTCTCTTTCTCCGAGATGGGCATGGAAGAGATTGTGGGAGAGATATCACCTTTCTTGGTTTTTTCGTGTCATAGGGCATTATAAACGCTATTTGTGGGAGTGTGTGGCGGCTGCCGCTTTCTTCCAGGCGATGGGCATAGGGCTTCCTCTCATCACGCAGGTCATCATCGACAAGGTCATCGGCAATCATGGAACATCGACATTGACCGTCCTTGGGTGTGCCATGGTGCTCTTCTTCTGTCTGCAATCCCTTCTCTCAGGACTTCGCACATATTTGATGAACCATACGGTGAACAAGATGGATGCAATCTTGGGAACGGAGTTGTTCCGGCACTTGGCAGTTTTGCCGCTGTCTTATTATGAAAGCCGCCAGACAGGCGATACCCTTGTCCGTGTGCAGGCTTTGCGCAGTGTTCGCGAGTTTTTTACGGAGCGGGGACTTACGTCCTTACTCGATGTTTGTTTCAGCGTGTTCTTCATTGCGTTCATGTTTTATTACAGTGTGCCGCTTGCCTTGATCGCCTTGACGCTGATTCCGTGCTTCTTTGTATTGAACCTGTGGGCATTCCCGCATATCCAGAGGAGAATGACGGATGTCTGGAATGCGGGGGCGGCGAACCAATCGTTCCTTGTCGAGGTCGTTTCCAATATGGAGACGGTCAAATCCTTGGTGGCAGAGCCGCAATTCGCCTATCGATGGGAGTTGCTGTTGGCGCGATATGCAAGGGCTGTGTTCGCTAATGTAAGATTGCACATCGTATTGGAGCAGGGCGGCAATATGATCCAGGGAATGGTTTCCTTGATCTTGCTTTGGTATGGCGGACATATGGTGATGCGCGGGGAATTCACTCTGGGGCAGTTGATCGCTTTCCAGATGATTTTTGGACAGGCGACGGCGCCTTTTATGCGGCTTTTGGGGAGTCTTCCTTATCTGCGGCAAGCTGGCATGGCTCTGGAACGTATCGGCGATGTCCTTTCCGTGCCTCGCGAGCCGGTTCTGGTGCAGAGGAGGCAGACTCTGCATTTGCAGGGAAACATATCGTTTCAAAACGTGAGTTTTCGTTATCGCACGAGCAAGACGCTCGTATTGGAAGATTTCTCCTTGGACATCCGCGCGGGGGAGAGAATCGGAATTGCAGGAAGATCCGGTTCGGGGAAAAGCACGGTAGCGAAGCTTCTGCAGCATCTGTATTTTCCTGAGCGTGGTTCAATCGTACTGGACGACGTGCCGTCGGAGCGATTCCCCCTGCCTGTACTGCGTGAAGACATCGTAGTGGTTTCGCAGGACAGCGATTTGTTTCATCGGAGCGTTCGGGAAAATATCGCCTTGATGAATCCCATGGCCTCGATGGAGGAGATTGTTGCTGCAGCGGAAGCCGTGGATGCACATTCCTTCATCATGGATCTGCCGGATGGATATGATACGTTGGTGGGCGAGCAAGGGACGACCTTATCGGGCGGGCAAGGTCAGCGCATCATGCTCGCGCGGGCATTGTTGGCGCGCCCTAGCATCTTGGTGCTTGATGAGGCAACCAGTGCTTTGGATTATCGTTCCGAGCGCATCGTGCTGCAGAATTTGCTGCGGCTTGGCAGGAATCTTACCATCGTGATGATCGCACATCGCTTGTCCGCTTTGGCAGTTTGCGATCGAGTCGTCGTCATGGAAGCGGGAAGAATCGTGGAGGATGATTCGCCGGAGAATCTGCGTTCTAGGCCTGGATTGTATCATGATATGTGGTTACAGAAGATGGAGGGATGAAGGTGTTCTTGCAGCGGATTTGGCAGAAGTTCATGGGAAATCCCGAAGGGCGCGACACGGATTTCCTTCCGGCTATTTTGGAAGTGACGGAGACACCTCCGTCTCCCGTGGGGCGCGCGGTTCTCTATATTGTGCTGGCGTTATTGATCGCTTTCCTTGCATGGTCCGTGCTCGGACACATTGATGAGACGGCTGTTGCTGCAGGGAAGGTGATTCCGGCAGGACAGGTCAAGGTCGTCCAGGTCAAGGACAAGGGAATTGTGCAGAAGATCCTAGTGAAAGAGGGAGATTTCGTAACAGAGGGAGATCCGCTGATCGTTCTCGATCCGACGAGGACAACGGCAGATGTGGAGAATCTGAGGAAACGCGCCGCGTATTATCGCTTGGATGCGGCGCGGCTTGAGGCTGAGGCGGAAGGAAGGCCGTTCTCGCCGGAGCAGGAGGGAGACCTGGATGCTCGGGATTACAGCATGGAAATGACGCTGTATCATAGCCGTCGAAGTCAGTATCGTGCGGATATCGAGGCGGCACAGTCTGCCGTGCGTCAGAAGCGGGAAGCCGTAGATGCAGCAAGGACGAATTATCAGAAGTATACAGAGCTTTATCATATAGCGATTGATAAGGAGCAGCGATTCGCGATGCTTCTGGAGCAGGATGCGGTTTCGGAGATGCAGTTGTTGGAACAGCGTGCACAGCGTATCGAACTGGAAAAGAATATGCAGGCGGGGCAGAGTCTCTTGCGGCAGGCTGAGGGAGAATTGGCAGAGGCGGAGGAGAGAGGGCGTTCGATTGATGCTGATTACCGCAAGGGGGTGATGACGGAACTCGTGGAAGCGCGAAAGCAGTCGTATGCTTTGGCGGAGGAGCTGAAGAAAGCGGATGAAGATGCGAGACTGGCGACCATAACGGCGCCGTGCGATGGGCAGGTCTACAATCTGACGATTCATACCATCGGAGGAATCGTCACGGATGCTCAGCCGCTGCTGATGATCGTTCCTGCGGATTCCGAAATGGAATTCGAGGTTTGGGCGGATAACAAGGATATCGGTTTCATTAAGAAGGGGCAGGAAGCGGAGGTCAAGGTCGATACATTTGATTTCCAGAAGTTTGGCGTCGTTCGTGCCGTCGTGGAGGAAATCGGTCCCGATGCTGCAACAGATGAGAAGGATCTGGAGACGTATCGTAAGTATCGCGTGCTGTTGAGACCGCGGGAGTCATCCGTTTCATGGTGTTCAGACGATGGAAAGTTCCTTTTGCCTGGCATGCATGTTCAGGCGGAAGTGAAGATCAAGGAGAAAAGGATCGTGGATTTCTTTTTGGATCCTTTCCGCAAATATCTGGATGAATCCTTGAGAGAGCGGTGACGAGTGGATGGATACGGGATTGTACAGCCTTGCTTATGCGGCGCGGTATCTGGGGATTTCTGCTGAAATTGGGCAGATGAAGCGTTCTTATAGCGTTACGGATGCTCCCTTGACGACTGTATTGCTTCTGCGGGCGGCGCAGGAATTGGGATTGAAGGCGCGCAGCGTAAGTGGTCTTACGTGGGCGAACGTGAGAAGCGGCACCTTTCCCATATTGCTTCGCCTGTCGGATGGGTCATATATCGCTTTGCTGGCTGTTTTGGACAATGGTGTCCTCGTGCAAGATCCACAGCATGATGGACAGCAGCTCGTGGTCAAGGTGTCGAGAGTGCAGGAAATCATGTCAGGGGAAGGAATTCTTCTGGCCAAGCGTGCAAAGATGCAGGAGCAGCCAAAGAAATTCGGAATCTCGTGGTTTTGGGAGATTTTGCAGAGATATAGAAAAGGAATGGGGAATGTATGCCTGCTTTCCCTTTTGCTGAATCTGCTGGGTCTCACAGCCCCAATCTTCATGCAGGTCATCATCGATCGCGTTCTCGTGCATCGAAGCCTTGACACGTTGGATGTGTTGCTGGTCGGTATGGTGCTTTCTTTAATCTTCCAGCAAGCCATGGGCGGAGTCCGCACATATTTGCTGTCGCATCTGGTCAATCAGATGGATACGGTATTGGGAAGCCGACTGTTTCAAAACATGGCGCATCTGTCCCGCGCTTCCTTCGATCGATGGACGGTTGGGGATATTGTTGCACGCATGGGGGAGATGGAGAATCTGCGTGCGTTCATGACGGGGAGCGCACTTTACGGTGTCTTGGATCTGGTTTTTGTGTTCATCTACTTGATTGCAATGCAGGTCTACAGTCCTTTGCTGTGCGTAGCTGCAGTCTGCGTGCTTCCCTTTTTCATCTTGGTGAATCTGATCGCGGCCCCGATTTTTCACAGGCAGATGAACCGGCAGTTCCAGCGGGCAGCAGAAAACCAAGCGTTCGTGATTGAGACCATCCGCGGTATTGGGACGGTGAAGTCGACGGCGACGGAGCGTTTCTTCATCGAGCGATATGAGGATCTGATCGCTCGCTATGTGGCTTCCATATTTTCGGTGGCACAGACGGCGAATATTGCAGGGAGCATCAATTTCCTTTTGCAGAACCTGTATTCTTTGGCAATCCTCTGGCTGGGTGCTGTCTATGTGATGGAAGGAACGCTTAGCATTGGCGAGCTTATCGGTTTCCAGATGATTGCTGCGCAGCTGATTCAACCTGTCATACGCTTGTCCGAGCAATGGCAGTTTTTTCAACAGGCGCGTGTTTCCATGCAGCGTGTGGGCGATCTGATGGATGGAGATAAGGAAAAGAAGCTTGATTTGACAAAGGGGGAACTGCCTAGGCTCAAGGGGGGGATTCAGTTCGAGGAGGTTTCTTTTACCTATCGAGAGGATGGTGCGCCGATTATCCGCGACTTGAGTTTCGGAATCCAGCCAGGATTGAGTGTGGGAATTGTCGGAAGATCCGGTTCGGGGAAAAGCACATTGGCGAAGCTGATTCAGTGCTTCTATGTACCGGAGCGCGGACGTGTACTGCTCGACGGTATGGATGTCACTCGCCTTGAGCCTGCATGGCTTCGGCAGCAGATCGGAGTCGTGCTTCAGGCGAACCATCTGTTTCAAGGGTCGATCGAAGAGAATATCAAGATTTCTGTGCCCGATGCTCATCATGAAAGCGTCGTTCGTGCGGCAGCACTTGCTGGAGCAGATGAGTTCATCGCGCAGATGCCCGATGGGTACGACTCGGATGTGGGAGAAGACGGGAAGCTTCTTTCCGGCGGTCAGAGGCAGAGAATCGCCATAGCGCGCGCCTTGCTGACAGATCCGAGCATCTTGATTTTCGACGAGGCGACGAGTGCCCTCGATGCCCGGACAGAAGCACAGGTGATGCAGCAGATTGCTGGAATTGCCAAGGGAAGGACGTTGCTCATGATTGCGCACAGACTGCACACGGTAAGGTATTGCGATGCGATACTGTTCATGGAGAAGGGGCGCATCATAGAGGGGGGCAGCCATGAGGAGTTGATACAGCGCAGAGGGGCGTATTATGAACTCTATATGGAGCAGGAGATGTAAGGAATCACATTGCGCGTGTATTTTTTCATGGCGTTGAAGCATGTTGTAATTTCAGCCCGTCTGAAGGCAACGCTCATTTCAGATAAGGAATGTTTGAGTGTTAATGAATCCTTATGTAGCAAATCATGGGGGAGTGCATCATTGATGTAGAAACGGAGAGTCTTACGATCAAGATCACGAGTAGTGCCAGACGCTTACTTACCTACCACATGAAAGAACGCTGTGATGAGTTGTGTCTGATGATCGAGGGATGTAGTTGGGTGAAACCGGGCGGTAATGAGTTTGCTGTTGCAGAGGGGCAGACGATACGTATTCCGTACGGCGCATTCCATCCAATTCAAGCAGAAACTTTGCTAAAAGAGATGAAGATATCGATGTGGAGGATAAGATTGTGTGAGGAGGAGTGAAAGGTTAGGGACTGTTGCACGAAGGTAAATTTATCTTTGTGCAACAGTCCATCTTTTCGTATCGGGGCAGATCGGCGAAACAACGGTAACGAAAACTTGCACCTCTACAGAAATAGGGCACACGAATAAGGACGATTGCAATGCTCGCCCTTATTCGTGTGCCCTTATTGGTTTCTTTCCGACGTCTTCTTATGCCGCTTCTCTCAATGATACCAGATGCCGCTCCAACGTGCCGCTCTGTATCTTTTGATGCAGTTTGAAGACGTTGTGTGCCAGTGCAAGCAGAATGGTTTCACCCAAGACATTCGCACGCCCCCTCGTAAGAAAGCGGCGAAATCCAAAGGCTCCCTTGATCTGTGCAAAGACACCCTCTGCTTGGATGCTGCGGTTCATCCGCAGGACGATTCCTTCCGTACTCTTGATCCGTGCAAGGTTCTTTGCACGCTCTCGTTGAAAGACCTTGGCAACCTCCAATCTCTTGGTTCGTTCCTCCATTGGTATCTTGCTGTGGTTGCCATGGATGCACTGCTTCTTTCTTTCGCAGCCGTTGCAGTCTGTACACGTGTAGATGGTCTTTTCGCTCACATACCCGCTCGCACTCTTTGTCCTGCGCGTCCCCGTCACAGCGAGTCGCCGCCCCTCGGCGCACTGGTAGACATCCTCCGCCGAAAGGTAGTTCATGTTCTCCCGCCGCCCGATGTCTTGCTTCCATTTGCGCTTCTTGCTCACTTCGTAGTTGTTCGGCTTGATGTAGGAGGCCTGTCCCTTTTCCCTCAAATACAGGTAGTTCTCCTCACTCTCATATCCTGCATCAGCGACGAGGTTCCGGCTCCTTTTTCCGATGTGTGCATGAAAATCCTCCAAAAACGGGATGAGTGTCCGTGTATCTGTCGGGTTCGGGGAAACACCTGCCCATACGATAAAGGATGCCTCCACGCCATATTGCAGATTATATGCCGGCTTTAACTGACCGTTCTTCATTGCATCTTCTTTCATCCGCATGAAGGTTGCTTCATAATCTGTCTTGGAAAAGCTGTTGCGATCCCCGCAGATGTGCAGCTTCTTTGTATAGTCCTTCAGACGGCTGATGTAAGAGTCCAGTGTCTCCATGGTACGCTGAAGTACGGTCTTTCGTTTTCCACTCCCGTAAACGAAGATGATGTTTTGTTCTCTTTGGATGCGTTTCAAACGTCGGCGCAGACGTTTCAGATGGTGCAGGCGAATCTCAGAGCCACGGCGCAGGTGGATACCGAACTCTTTTTCTACGCCGGCAAGAAAGGTGTCGAGTTTCTCCATGAGTTTGGTACGGTTCTTTGCAACGCCTTTTTTCCAAACGAAGGTGTACTTGCCCGCAACTGCTTCGATCTTTGTGCCGTCGACAAAGAGGTTCTCAAACGAGATGGCTCCAACGGATGCAAGAAACTGTGCCATTTGTGCCAGAATCTCCTTGGCGCAGGGGGCAAAGTGATCCCTGCGAAAACGGGCAATGGTTGTGTGATCCGGTGCGGGTCGCCCTTCGAGCAGATACATGAAGTGGATGTCCCTGAGGCATACCTCCTCAATGCGGCGGGAACTGTAGATTTGATTCATGTATGCGTAGATGAGGATGGCAAGCAGCTGATGCGGTGATACGAGATTCCGCTCGGCACGCCGAAAGCTCCTGTACAGTGGCGTAAGATCCATTTGATGGATGCAGTGGAGCAGGAGACGAACGGGATCGTCCTTCTTGATTTGAAATTCAAAGTTGAGGGGGAGACTGGGTTGAAATGTGCCTCCGTAGGATGTATAATCCTTATGTAAAATTTGGTTTTGCATACTCATATTTTACGCCAGAAGCCGGTGTTTGAAAACACCGGCTTCTGTGTTTTTGCACAAAATTGAGGCTGCTGCACGTTTGTTTCGTGCAACAGCCCCTTTTCTTATGCGGCGGGTGCCGCAAGTATTTTTAGAAGAAGAACTCGACGCGGCCGAAGAGTTTCTCCGCCTTGTCGTCAGCTGTCGGTCCGACATAGATCTCCTTGCCGCGGAAATATTTCGCCGAGAGCACTACGTTTTTGAAAAGCGTATAATCCGTACCGAGCTCTACGCCCTTCGTATCCCACATGGCACCGTCGCTCGTCGGGAACGGGGAAGCGAATCCGCCGAGTTTACGGTAGGCAACATAAGCGCCCCACGATCCCTTGTCCTCCGGGTCAGCCCCCTTGTACTCATAGGTGACCTGCCAGGAACTCTTTGCATTGTCCGCCTTTGTGTTCTCCGCGTAAGCACCGGAGAGCATGCCTGCGTCGCCGAATCGGACGCCGCCGTTCACGGCCCAGATATCCGCCTTCGTGTTTCTAAGATTCTCGGCTCTGTCGTTGAGGTACCGGACCGTATTTCTCCTGTGGAAATGCATCCCTCTGAAATAATTGGAGCCCAGATGGTAGTAGCCCGCACCCAGCAGGACATTATTCTTGTCATACTGCAGTTCGACGCCCTGATAGTTCGCCACGTCTTCATCCCCCGGCAGGTTGTGCGCACCGTGACCGCCGCCGGGCGCGCCGAAGGCGTCGTCCAGATCAATGCGGCCGGCCTGCAGTTTGAACTTCAAATCCTTGCCAAAGCTGACCTCGGCGCCCGAGAACTCATCGTCGAACACGAGAGCGCCGGGTTTCGCATACGCCTCGGCAGAGAGCAGTTC
>ERZ773069.275-NODE-275-length-35902-cov-15.086590_pt1 | contig 35902 bp, 26 predicted proteins | sample MGYA00580619_ERZ773069 | MGnify/ENA primary metagenome ERZ773069 (study PRJEB29015, sample SAMEA2738007) | human oral metagenome | biome: human oral; feature: human-associated habitat; material: dental | place: China | collected 2108 ...
GAATTAAATATCTTAGAGCGTTGGCAACAAAATGAAGCTTATCAAACTATGGCTGTACCGCTAGGGGTAAGAGGAAGAGATGACATATTATACCTGAACCTTCATGAAAAAGCTCATGGGCCACACGGTTTGATAGCGGGGACAACAGGGTCAGGGAAATCAGAATTAATTCAATCATATATTTTGTCACTAGCTGTAAATTATCATCCATATGAAGTAGCTTTTCTATTAATAGACTATAAAGGTGGAGGTATGGCTAATTTATTCGCAGACTTACCTCATTTAGTGGGGACAATAACCAACTTAGACGCTAACCAAGCACTAAGAGCCTTGGTTTCTATAAAAGCTGAATTGAAAAAACGTCAAAGATTATTTTTTGAACATGATGTTAATCACATTAATCAATATACAAAATTATATAAACAAGGGGAAGCGAAAGAACCACTACCGCATTTATTTATAATAAGTGATGAGTTTGCAGAATTAAAACAAGAACAACCAGACTTTATGCAAGAGTTAATATCAACAGCTCGTATTGGACGTTCATTGGGGATTCATTTGATTTTGGCTACACAAAAACCTAGTGGTGTAGTAAACGATCAGATATGGTCAAACTCAAAATTTAAGATAGCTCTGAAAGTACAAGATGTAGCAGACTCGCGTGAAATTATTAAAACACCGGATGCAGCGCAGATTACACAAACGGGTAGAGCATATCTACAAGTAGGTAACAATGAAATCTATGAACTATTCCAAAGTGCTTGGAGTGGGGCAGAATATAAAGAAGACGAATCAGATAGTGATAATAGAGATTTAACAATATACGAAATCAGAAATAATGGACAATATACACCTATAAATAAAGATCTAAGTGGATTATCAGCGCGAAAAGAAATTAAATCTATACCAACTCAATTAGATGTAATTGTAGAGTATACTAAAAAACTATTTGATAAAACAGGATTGGCAAAAGTTGCAAGTCCATGGATGCCTCCATTAGAAGATAATATATATAGCGATGATATTCAAAATAATAACTTTAAAGAGTATTGGGGATGCAAAGAAAAACTTAATATTTTAGTAGGTTACCAAGATATTCCAGAAAAACAAGAACAATCGCCATTATATCTAGATATGGAGAAAACAGGACATATTATGTTAATTTCTAGTCCAGGTTTTGGGAAAACAACGTTTTTACAGAGTATAGCACTAGATTTGATGAGAAAAAATACTCCAGAAGATGTCCATATATATTTATATGACTTCGGAACAAGTGGGCTTATATCTATTAGTGAGTTTCCGCATGTTGCAGATTACTTCACCTTAGATGAAGAAGAAAAGATTACAAAATCGTTAAAACGTTTAGAAGAAGAAGTTAAACATAGAAAAACACTGTTAGCTAATGCCAAAGTAACTAATTATACACAGTATAATGAAGTAGCGACGGAAAGTATACCAACAATCTTTATGCTGATAGATAGTTTCGATGGAATGGCAGATGCTAAATACAATGAAGCATTTATCAGTGTATTAAACACAATAGCTAGAGATGGAGCTTCTTTAGGTATATATATAGTGACCACATTATCAAGAACTAACGCTATGCGTTTGCAGTTACAAGGTAATTTCAAAACGAAAATATCATTATTCTTATTTGATAAGAGTGACCTATCTGCGATAGTAGGACGTTCGAATATCAATTTAGAAGAAATAAAAGGAAGAGCAGTTATGAAGTTTGATGAGATTGTGCATTTCCAAGTAGTTCAAGCTTATAAAACTCAAAGTTATTCAGAATATATAAATGCAATTAAAGAAGAGATAAACAGTATGGAAGAATATTGGCAAGGTGAAAAACCAGAAAAAATACCAATGCTACCAGAAAAAATTACATATCAATATATTGATGATATAATCACTGACAAAGATATGGATAATACTTTTGTATTAGGATTATATAGAGATACAGCTGAACTAGCGACATTTACTCTAGATAGAGCAATAATGATGGTATCAGATAAGCCAACTGCCATAGAAAATTATTATACAGTAGTTGATTATAATCTAAACAGAGTAAGTAATGGATATAAAGCCTATCTATTTGATTCGGGAGATAAAGTGAGAACAAACTATTTATCAAACATTCAGAAGATAATAAATCCACTAGAAATAGAGGAAATAGTTAGTGAACTTTTAACAGAACTTGAAAAAAGGATAAGTCAAGCACAAGAATATTCACAAAAATACCTATTAATTATTCCAGAGATAGCCACATTCTCACGAGACTCAAGGATATCAGAGCAAAATCTTAAACTTTTAGTAAAAGAAGGAGCCAAATATGGTATTACAGTTCTATTTATAGGATATTATCAAGATTTAGTATCTAATTTTGATTTCTTAATTAAACAGATAAAACCTTTAGTAGAGCAGGTTTATATGGGAGTAAGAATATCTGATCAAGACCATACAAAATATCCATATGTCTTTAATGAGGCTTACTTGAAGGCTAATGAAGGATATATTCTAACACCTTATAAATATGATAATGTACAGGTTATAGAAGAAAATTAGCTAATGTTATAAAGTTGAAAAAATAAAAAGAAACAAATGATTCTATACAAATTTAATATATTAAATTTGTATAGAATCATAATTAGGAAACGAGTAAAAAGCGTACATAATAAATTTTTAAAAAAGTCAGATGAGGAATTAATATAAAACAAGACAAGCATTATCTATGAGATAATAGCTTATTTTTTTATGACAAAAACTGAAGAAAAGTTGCTAAAAAGGTACTGAGATGATAAAATATAGTAAAATAAAAAAGGAGGAAGAGAAGTGAAGAAAATACTGATAGGAATATTAAGTACAGTCGCAATAATAGCGATATTAATAGGAGGAAAGATACAAATGGATAAATATAGAGTGAAAAGTATAGTACACGGAGAAGAAGGAAAAGCAGCAATAGAAAATATGCTGAAAATAATGGATGAAAAAGCCTTTACATCAGAAGGGAAAATAAAAAGTTATAAAATAGATGAGAGCTACACTAAGAATAATCCAATGGGAGGTATAATAGTTAGAGTTATTATCAATGATGATCCTGAATTGGATGTTGAAACAACATTAAATAAATATCCTTCAAGAGGAAAGTTGGAGCATGGGGTTATATTGAGGTCACAAAAGATGGCCGAATTTGTTCCTCCCAAAAGAAAATTAAATGAGGGGAAAAGTAATGGATAAACTACATAAGGAAATAGCGGAATCAGAGTATAATAGCTATGAGGTAGGGAAACCAGCGACAACCAGTCAGGATTATCTAATAGGAACAACCCTTGACTTTAATGATAACCGAAGTGGAAATGGAGAACAAATATACGCCATAGCTAGTGACGGAAGTAATGTCTTGCCCAACGCCCCCTTAAGTGAAAGAGCAAAAGTAAAAGAAATTACCTTGCTATACAGAGGGTCAACCAATCCACTAGGATTATTCACAGGTAAAGCAGGCGAAGTAGGAAGAGACTGGGGATCAAATAATACAGTATTAGGGCTGAAAATAGGAACAGGGCAAAGAGGTGTGACAGGACAACTAGAAGCCTCTGCCGCATATTTAAAAGAAATAATGGAAAAATATCCTAATGCAAAAATAAATATATATGGACATTCACTAGGTTCAATGGATGCCCAATATGCACTAGCCTGTATAACAGATTACAGTAGGATAAATGAAGCATATATTTATAATGGTCCGAATATATATAGTTTGTTATCATATAGTCAAAAAGTAAATGTAAGTGCCTTATATGCCAAAATACATAATTATGTTGACTCTGAAGATATAATAGGATTAGGTTATAACAAAGGAGAGGGAGCGGTAGGACAAGTATATAAATTTGTTGGCCTGGATAAAAAAACGGTACCTATGCTTGTAGGGGAAGAGATAGCAGGTCTGTTAGGGGCAATGCTAGGATTAGCTTACGGAGCATTTGCAGACCAACACATGTGGGGAGGATATGATTTCGATGCAGACGGTAATCTAATAGATAGGTATGGAAGAAGAGTAAAAGCCTGGGAAAAACCAGAAGAAACAGCCATACTAGAAAAAGTATCTAGAAGTAAAGAATATTTGGAGTTATTGAGTAAAAATAAAGAATTAACAATTGATGTGAATCAAGATGGAAAGCTAGATGCAAGATTTAGTGTGGAAAGTTTAAAAGCAACGCCACTAATTCCTGTTGGAGCAAGTGGTGAAATAGTAATAAATTTTCCTACACTATTAATACTAGCTGGGAATTTGGAAGCTCTTTTAAATGAGATAGCACAAATAAAAGAATTGCTTAGTGTATCTGGAGAAACTAATGCAGATGTAGAAAATAGAAAGCAAAGTAGAACGGAGACATTAGAACAATCAATAGTACGTTACTTGGAGCAAATAGAGTTAATAAAAAGTATAAAAAAACTTGATGAGTTTTATTCGACATTAGAAGATAACAAAAGTAAGTTTGAAGTATTAGGAGAATATAATACATATCAATTTTCAAGACAATTTGATTGGTTTGGATTTAGCGGATTTAAACATTGGTGTTATCAAAGTGGAAGTCATTGGGATTATAGTCCAACAGTAAAAAAACTAGATAAGATTAAGGTGTCTGCTCGAAAAACAGCAGAAGGAGTAAAAAAAACATATTATAATGAATATAGCCCACAAAGAGAAGCTATAATTACGGTATCAGCTAAGACAGATATAGCTAGACAAGGCATAGCTACAATAAATTCATTCAAATCAAATATAGCCGAGGCATTTAAAGGGCAAGGCGTAAGATCGAAGTTTGATGATGGTATAGCTAAGCCTTTAGGAGAGGTAATAAAAGTAGAAAAAACAAATATGGATGCAATGGAAAAGTGCATAAGAAGTATGCAACAAAGTGTAATAGCATTAGCCGATAGTCACCAAGCGAATGATACCACAATAGAGCAAAATTGGAATACGAAACAAGATGTATTAGGAAATTATAAAGTAGGGGAAATACCGAGTGATTTTAACACATTTGTAGAGAAATCAGGGTTATTCGATGATTTGGCGGTGCTGAAGGCGTTTGATAAGCAAGTAGATGATGAGGCAAATAGTCTATCGTCTAAAATGGCAACTTCGTTCACAGCGTATCTCACTGTAGCAAAAGATAAAAGTAGAAATACTTATGCAGATTTAAAAGAAACACAAGAGAGTGCGGTAAGTTTAATACCAGATTTTCCGACAGGTATTTATTATAAAGAAGAAAAAGAGGAAGGAGAATATGACATACACTACTATCGTACAATAGAGGAAAGTATAGAGGTTGCAGCAACAATAAAAGAGACAGAAAATTTAATAACAGAACTGGAAAAATCGTATCGTGACACTATACAAACAATTGATTCAGCAGGCGGGTTATTATCCACTCTAAAAACAGAATTAAGAAATTACTTAGAAGATGCAATATACAATTATTCAACGTTGTCAGAGGTCGTAAGGGCTCAAAGATTGATAATGTTAGTAATGAACAAGATAAATGTTCAGGTAACAGGTTTTTCAGAATTGGTGAACCAAAATAAAGGGAAATCAATAGAGGCTTTAGATGGTAGGATGAAAGAGTTAGGGGTAATGACTTCTCATATATCAGAGCTAATAAGCACATGTTTTGGGGATAAATAGAAGATTAGAGAATAAAATAATATAAAATAGTCGTAACTTTAAATTTAAGGTTACGACTATTTAACTCTTGCTCTCTTTTTATCTCGTCTTACATCTATTGTAACACTACAGAATTTTAATTAATTTTCGTCGCTATTCTTTAAAAAAAAAGCGAAATTTGGTATAATAAAAAGGATATCATACATGAAGTATAGATATAAAAAACAATAAAGGAGTGTTAAGTTGGATAATAACATTTCAGAAACATTAAAGAGAGAGTTAGAGAAACTTCTTGATAGTAAATTTTTCTATAGAGAACCAAGTAATAATAAAGTTATAGCCTATAGTATTAGCTTTTTATTATTAATACTTTTGGGAAGTTTGTTAAAAGTTGAATTATTAACAGCCTTTTTAGCGATATTTCCTCTTACTTATGTTTTAGGAGCTAAAGGTTTAAAATTTTATGTACCACTTGCTGCTGTTGGGACAGCGATATTAGTCTTTTTATCATCACCTCATATGCTATTTTGGTTTGTGATGCACATGCTTCTTGCGTATTTAATATACCAATCTATAGTTAAGAGATATTCAAAAATATATTTACTTATTATAATTACAATATTCTTATTTATAGGACTAGCATTTTATGTGTTGTTACTTATAAAATATGGGGTTATTAATATTAATCAAGAAGAAATTTTAAAGTTTATAAATGATTATATTAATGTTATGTTGACAGTTAATCAATCTTTAGATAAGAGTTTGGTTTTATCAAGTTTTGAAAATATACAAAGAACGTTCCCTGTAACATTATTTGTTTTATTATTTGTTTATAGTTTGGCATTACTGCAATATACATTATCAATGCTATCAAAGGAATACATTATAATACCAACATTCCCTAAACTTAGCAGAATTATGATAAGTACTAAAACGGGATATATATACATAACTATTACACTGGTATACTTAATAGTTGAATCTATGATGGGGGCTAATTCTTATAATTTTTGGTATATACTTTTACAAAATTTAACGAATATTTTATCATGGATTTTTGTCCTAAATGGTTTATTCACAGCGTTTTTTTTCATAGAGCGTAAAGGAAATTCACCAGTAACCAAGGCGTTAGCTGTGTTTGGTATTATTATTTTCAGCTCTATTTTTGAGTTGGTAGGTTTCGTTGATAGTTTGTTTAGATTACGAGAAACTTATATTATAAAGAAAGGAGAATAGTATGAATGCAAAGAGAAAATATGAAATAGTTATATTTGCTTTATACACTATTGGTGCAATTATAATAGGATTAATGAATCTTATAAGTTTAGCGGTCTATCTAGTAGTAGGTCTTAGCGTGTTCATGCTATTTTACTATTACAAGAAAAAAGTTTCAGAACAGACTGAAAAATATATTAGTAAATTAACTAATCGTATAAAAGATTCAACAGAAAAAGGTATTAATAAGTTCCCTATAGGAATTATTGTTATCGATAAGGATAGAAATATAGAGTGGGCAAATAACTTTATTTACAAAAATATAAAAGTAGAAGAGATAAAAGGGTTAAATATTTTAGAATTGATGCCAGAGATAAAAGATCTTTTTGAATTGGAAACGCCAGTAGATAATCAGTTTGAGATTTTCGGGAAGCATTATAAGGTGAATTATCAAAAAGATAGTGGTTATATTTATTTCTTTGATATTACTGAAAGTAAAGTCGTTATGCAGAGATTTCGTGATACTCGACCTATTATTTTCAATTTAAGTTTGGATAATTATGAAGATGTTTATGATTCTCTTGATGATGAGGTTGCAAGTAAGTTTGATTCACAGGTTGTTACAGTATTAACTGAATGGGCAAAGAAAAATAGTATTTATCTTAAACGTATTGATGAAGACAGATTTATAGGGTTATTAAATGTAAAAGACCTTAAAAAAATAGAAAAAAATAAGTTCCAAATTTTGGATTCTATTAGAAATTTAAAAGAGGAGTTTGATGCTCCTATTACTCTTAGTATAGGGGTAGGAATGGGAACTGACTTTTTACCAGAATTAGGGGAACTTGCGAAAAGTTCGTTAGATCTTGCTCTTGGACGAGGTGGAGATCAGGTTGCCATGAAAGATATAGATGGTACAATTAAATTCTATGGAGGTAAGACAAATCCTCAGGAAAAAAGAACTCGTATTAAGGCTCGTGTTGTGTCAAATGCTTTAGCTGATATTATTAGTGATAGTGACAAGATTATTGTTATGGGGCATAAACGTCCAGACTTTGATGCTATAGGTGGATGTATAGGTATATATACTTTTGCTAAGTTAGTAGGGAAAGAATGCTATATTATTTTAAATGAAAGTGATCAGGATGAAACAATCCAAAAAATAATGTTTGAGATTAATGATACTGATGAAACATTGTCAAATGTTTTTGTTGATAGTGATGAAGCTTGGGAACTTATGACGCCACAAACAACGTTGATAGTAGTTGATACATCTGATGCTTCACGTGTCATTGATGCAGCTATTTTATCAAAAGCAAATAAAAAGGTTGTTATTGACCATCATAGACGTGGTGAAGATATAATTACGAATCCGCTACTGACTTATATAGAGCCATATGCTTCGTCATCTTCGGAGTTGATAGCTGAGCTTATAGAATATCAAACTAAGATTGAAAAAATTACACCATTAGCTGCGACAATTATGTTGGGTGGTATTGTGGTAGATACTCAAAACTTCTCAATAAGAACAGGATCAAGAACTTTTGATGCTGCGGCTTACTTACGTAGTAATGGGGCAGATCCAACAAAGGTGAAGACTATTCTAAAAGAACCTATCGAAAACTTTATGAGTAGAGTTGAAATTATTAATAATGCAATCCAAAAAACACCAGAGATAATTATCGTTAAAGCGCCAGATGATAAGAGATATACAAATGTCATGCTTGCTCAAAGTGCAGATTTATTGCTTACATTAAAAGGTATTGAATGTAGTTTCGCTTTAGGATATCTGGATGAAGATAAAGTGGGTATTTCGGCTAGATCTTTAGGGAATATGAATGTTCAATTAGTCATGGAAGAACTTGGTGGCGGTGGGCACCTTGCTAATGCAGCTACACAGATTGAAGGTGTAGATTTAGATGAGGCATTAGTTCGCTTAAATGATGCGATAGATAGAGTGCTATTGCAAGAGAATTAGTATTTGAATCAATCGGCTAGAAACATAAGAAAATAAAGGAAAAAGGAGATAAGGTAATGAAAGTTATTTTTATAGAGGATGTTAAAGGGAAAGGGAAAAAAGGTGATGTTAAAGAAATAGCAGATGGATATGCTAAATTTTTAATAACTAACAAAAAAGCTATACAAGCAACTGCTGCTAATATGGCAACATTAAAAGGACAACAAAAACGTGTAGAAAAAGATAAACAAGAAGAGTTAGTTCAAGCAAATCTGTTAGCAAAGCAATTAGAAGGATTAGAAGTTAAGATTAAAGTAAAAGCTGGAGAAGGTGGAAGATTATTCGGATCAGTTTCTTCAAAACAAATTGTTGAGGAATTGAAAAAACAACACGATTTAAAAGTTGATAAAAAGAAAATTGACTTACCAAATGGAATTCAAGCTTTAGGATATACAAATGTAAAAATTAAAATACATAATCAAGTAGAAGGAACTATTAAAGTTCATGTAGTGGAACAATAAGAAATAGTTTATAGGTGATAATATGAAATATCATATAGATTCTGTCTTGTTGGCAGAGCAATCTTTACTGGGAGCTCTTATGCAAGAGCCTGAAAAGTTGATAGAAGTTAAAGCAACAGTTGATCCAGAAGATTTTTATGATGAAAAAAATAAAGATATTTATAGTGCTATTTTACGCCTTGATGAAGCGGGAATACTACCAGACACCACTACTATATTTGAAGAAATAAATAACAGTGGGGCATTCAAAAACGCGGATGCCTCGTTGTATATAGTAGATGTTTATGACGTTACTCCGAGTGCTCGTAATATTATGCATTATGCAAATCTTGTAAAAAGATATTCTATTTATCGTGAAATACGTGGAGCTTTATTAAGCAGCACAGAGGAAATGAATCAAGGTAATGCTGATATTGATGCACTAACATCTACGTTATTTGATCAAGTAGAACGTGCGATGGAAAGAGCAAAAACATCTCATTTTAAAAATATGCGTGATGTTACTGATGAAGTATTTAAAGAAATACTTGCACGTATGTCGGGAGAAGGTAAAAATATAGCAATTCCTACAGGATTTAGTTCGTTAGACCAGGTTATTGGTTTAGGTAAAGGAGATTTGGTAATCTTAGCTGCGCGTCCATCTATGGGGAAAACAGCTTTTGCTCTTAATATAGCGTTAAACGTAGCTGGGAAAAATCATCGTTCAGAAGAAGAAAAACGTACGGTTGCTTTATTCTCACTAGAGATGGGAGCTGATCAACTGGTTTCTAGGATGATTTGTAGTGAAGGGATGTTAGATTCTGAGAAGATAAAAAAAGGTTCATTGGATAACGATGACCTTATGAAACTAGAAACAGCAGTGCATTTCTTGAATCAAAAAAATATCTTTATAGAAGATAGTGCTTTTATTAAAGTAAATGAAGTTAAAGCAAAGTGTAAGTTGCTAAAAAGTGAGCATGGTCTAGATTTAGTAATTATTGATTATCTTCAACTTCTTCAAGGAAGTAAACGAACGGATAATCGTCAACAAGAAGTATCAGAGATTTCGCGAAGCTTAAAACAGATGGCTCGTGAGTTAGAGTGTCCTGTTATTGCTTTATCACAACTATCACGTAGTGTAGAATCGCGTCATGATAAAAGACCGATGATGAGTGACTTAAGGGAATCAGGAAGTATAGAGCAAGATGCTGATATAGTTTCATTCCTTTATCGTGGAGATTACTATCGCAGTGAAGATGCTGATGAAAATGAAGTTCAAGAACCTAGTGATGTATCAACTGTAGAGGTGATTGTTGCTAAAAACAGAAATGGTCAAACTGGGACTGCAGAGTTAGCGTTTATGAAGAGATATAACAAGTTTGTATCTAAAACATACGGAGAATAATTTAGATATTTTAAAATATAAAAAATTAAAAGGGGATAGAGGTTAATATATGAAATTTAAAAATAAACGAGTGATTTCATTAGTTATAGTAATGGTGCTAGTCGTGTTCTCTCTAATTAATGGAACATTAACTAAAAGTGTTATACAGAAACAAAATACAGAAGATAGTTATGTGCAGATGTTCTTGAGAAACCAAAGTGTACATAAGTTAACATTAGTTGATGGGAATAGTGATGAAACTATTCAAAAGATTTTTATAGAAGGTGAGATTGGAGCGGAAATGACAAATACATATTCGCGCGCTTCAATAATAAACCAAATAAAAGAAGCTAAATCTAATTCTAACGTAAAAGCTATCTTATTATCGGTTAATACTCCAGGTGGAGGAGTTTATGAAACAGCAGAACTTTACAATGAATTAAAAAATAGTGGAAAAGATGTTTATGTATCTATGAAAAAACAAGCAACATCAGGTGGTTATTATGTGTCTATGGCAGCTAAGAAAATTTTTGCTAATACTGAGACAACTACTGGATCACTAGGAGTAATAATGAGTTATGTTTCAGCACAAAAGTTCTTAAATGATCATGGTATAAAACAAGAGACTATTCGCTCTGGAGAACAAAAAGCAGTAGGTGGGTTAACTGAAGATTTACCAGAATCAACTAGAAAAATCTATCAAGAGCAAAATAAAGAAGCGTATGATAGATTTGTAAAAGCAATTGCTCAAGGTCGTAATATGAGTGAGGATGAGGTAAGAAAACTTGCTGATGGTCGTACCTATACAGGAACTCAGGCTGTTGAGAATAAGTTAGTTGATAAAATTGGAACTGAAGAAGATCTTATTAATTTTATCAAAGAAGATAAAAAACTATCTAATCCAAAAGTAATAGAATTACGACCAGATAAAGCAGCAGAAAGCTTATTAAGTCGTTTTGTAAAAGCTACGATGAAGAGTATTATTTCAGAATTGAATAGTGAAGCTACATCTAATCAAGTAGAGAGAAGTTATTTAGGATAAGGGGGTTATTAATATGACAAATAATAATTTCAATTCAAATGACTTTTCTAATGGATGCGAAGGTTTAGAAAATCGTTCGGAACAGACTTTTGATAAGATGGCTGAATCTGTAGATAAAGCTAATGTTGAGGGGATATCTAGTAGTATAGAAGAAAATAGATTTGACGAACAAACTAAAGAAACTAACAGTAAAGATAACACCAACTTTTCATTACCAACTACATTAAAAGATTATTTAATTTTTTCTAGAAATTTTTATTCAGGTTTTTGGGTTAGACTTATTGCGTATATAATTGATCTAATAGTAGTAGCTGCTTTAGCGGGATTGTTAAATACTTATTCTTTTGGATTATTGAACAGAGAATTATATTTCCCGATATTAGGAGAAGAGGGACTTAGTTATGTAGTTGTAATGTTTTCTTATTTTATTTTAATGACGTATTATTTCTCGCAAACTTTAGGGAAAATGATAATGAAGATTAAAGTAGAGACAAATAAGGGGACAAAGTTAAAATTATCAGATGTTTTATACCGTGAAGTAATAGGAAGATTGTTAACGATAGCCTTATTTTATATACCGTATATAGTTGTTGCATTTACAGATAAGAAAAAAGGACTTCATGATTATATAGCTGATACAGTAGTAGTAAAAGAAGACTTTTCTAGTATTCGTCGCCAGATGAATGAAAGGTTAGAAAATATGAAACAAGAAGGTTAAAATGAAGAACGCCATAGAATTAAATTCTATGGCGTTTTAAGTTTTTGTGTAATACTATTTTTCGTATTCTAAATATCCAATTCCGACTGCGCGGGGTCCTGCATGAGTTCCTATAACAGGAGAGATAATTATAGCCTCTGTTTCTATATTGCCAAATGTTTTTGCGACAACATCTTGAGCTTTTTTAAGAAGATCATCCGTTGTATATAAAATAATAAGAGACTTAGGATCTTTTTCTTTTATTTCTTCGCAAATTTTTGTTAAAACCTTACTCATCCCTCTATGTTTTCCGCTAACATCAAGAATACCATCTTTTATAGTTATTATAGGCAAGATGTTAAGGAAATTAGATAGTAAAAATTGAGTTTTAGTTAAACGACCGCCAGCATATAAGAAATCCATATTTTCGATAGTTACTAAGATATTTTGTTGCTTAAGTAACTTACGGCATTCATCTTCAATATTTTCATATGCTAAATTTCCGTTAGAAAAGTCTTTTATAATTTTCTCGACAGCGCAACCCACTATTCTAGCCACTTGTAATGTGTCGATAATTTTTATATCAATACCTTCTATTAACTCGCTAGCTTGAGTAAATGAAGAATAAGTTCCAGAAAGTTTACTAGTAACTGTGAATGCTACTATACGTTCGAAACCTTGTGCTTTTAGATTTTCATAGACTTCAAGAATTTTCCCAACAGAAGGTTGGCTAGTGCTTGGTTTCATTCCACTGTTTATTTTTTTGTAAAATTCTTCTGGGGTAATTGTTACGTTATCTTCATATAATTCATCGTCTAAACGCACTTCTAGTGGTACGATTGACAATGGATAGTTTTTACAAAATTCTTCGTTAACTTGTAGTGTAGAATCACACACAAAAGCTGTTTTCATTTTTTTATGTACCTCATATTTTTAAATATTTATTAAGTAGAAATTTTCTACTTAATTATAATACAATAAAAAATAAAATTTTTCAAATAAAAAGAGAAATAAAAAGTTAACTATTTATCGAATGTTAAAAATAAAAGTATCGATTAACCCATTATTTCAATCTTTTTCAATAAAGCTTATCAAACAGATATATTCGCTATCCCTAATTATATTTTTATTTATTTTGAGTAATAATTTATGATTTGGTATAGTAATAAAAAGGGACTGATTTAGAATCAGTCCCGATAATTATTATTTTGCTAAGTTTGTAATAGTCTTGTTAGTTCTATTGTACGAAATGTAAGTAAGTACAAGGAATATAATTCCTAAAGCAGCTAAGATTAATATAGCATTAGTATAAATTTCACCAGTCAATCCGCCAAGAACTGCATGACGAACTGCAACATCTCCGTAATAAACAGGAGTGAATGGAATTAAACCACTGTATAATGTAGGTAGCATTTCTTTAGGGAATAGTGGTGTAGTAAGAACAAATTGTAATGCTACAAATCCAATACTTAATCCATTACCTACTTTTCCGAATGTATATGATAAGAAGTGCGTTATTATCATAAATACTATAGCTGAAATTATTAATCCAAAGAAGTACATTCCGAAATATTCTATTCTGAAATCAAAGAATAATTTCATAGTAATAACTTCGATTATTACAGCGAAAATAGCGAATGTAGACATTGCTACAAGACGTGAGCTAAATAGTCCAGCTACACTTTCTCCAGTTTCACGATTACGGGCTGGGAATAGAATGTTAAATGCAGCTGCTGCTATAAGTAATCCGAATACTAAGAAGAATGGTGCCATAGCATTACCATAACTAGTTTCTTCAGCGATATCATGAGTATTAGTTTTGATTGGATTAGCTAACATATCTGAGTTTTTGTCTCCAGTTTTCGCAGATGATACTTTGTCAGCTCCACTAGAAAGTTTATCGGCTAATAGACCTGAACCATCTTTTGCTTTATTTAATCCCTCAAGTAATTCTGGTGCTTTAGCTTGCATTTGAGCAAGTGCTGTAGAAAGGTTAACCGCTCCAGTTTTAGCAGTTGACATGCCTGCAAGTAATTCTGGTGCTTTAGATTTCATAACGGTCAAGTTTTGATATAGCTTTTTACCACCATCATCAAGTTTTTGGATACCAATGCTAAGTTCAGGGATTTTTGCTTGTAGTTTGTTAAGTCCAGCATTGATTTTAGCATTTCCATTAACTAAAGCATTGATTCCTGTTGTTAGTTCAGGAAGTTTTCCGTGTAATAGGTTAATTCCTCCAGTTAATTTATCAAATCCATTTTGTAGTTCTGAACTCTTAGTGGCAAGGGCTCCAACACCTTGTGCTAATTCTCCTGTACTCATAGATGTAGTAAGTAAATTAACACCATCAGTAAAGTTAGTTAAACCAGCTTTCAATTTTGGTGTTTCAGTTGCTAGCTTGTTAACTCCATTTGCAAGTTCACCAGTTGTAAGTGATGTTATAGTTTGATCTACTCCGCCTTTGTATTGATTGAATCCAGCTACAAGAGTAGGTGTTTTGTCATTCATTATTGATAAACCAGCTTTTAATTCGCCACTACCAGCAGCTAATTTACCAACGGCATTTTTTATTGTAGAAAAACCAGATATAGTTCCATCAAGGTCTGTTGCAAGGTTGTTTACATCAAATTTATCAAGTTGGTTTTTGATGTATTGTAATTTTCCTACACGATACTTCATGCTTGAATATTTTGAAGAAACAGAATTGATTGCTGTAGTAAGATCAGTTTTTATCTGGTTATTACTTTGAGTAGTAGCGCTTGGTTGAGGAGATGCAGCAGAAACATCGCTTTGAGCAGCAGCAAGGATGCTAGCTTTTTGAGTTTCTGTTAAATTAGTCGCATCTAATTGTTGTTTTAAGTTTGTGAAGTTGTTACTGCTTTGAGTGGCAGCAGGTGCAACTTGTGAATCCATTTTACTTATAAGTTCTTTAATACTCTCTATTTGCGTTCCTAATTCAGTAAAGGCGCTAGATAGTGGGTTAAAGTTTGTTCTATAAGTAAGTTTTAGACCTTTTAATTGATCGATAGTCGAGTTAAGTTTGCTTTTTTTAGATGATAAATCACGGTCGCTAGGTAAACTAGAGTTTAGTGTGTCTAAACCAGCATTAATTTTACTAGCACCTTCGTATAATTTCGGTGCTTTTTCAGAAAGGCTAGTTACACCGTTTTCTAACACTGTACCGCCAGTGATTAATCTATTTAAATCATCTTGTTTATCTAAAAGTTTAGAATTAATTTTTAAAATACCATCTACTAATGTTTCCATACCATTGTTTAATGTAGCACCACCAGCATTAATTTTATTTAAATCATCTTTTTTAGCTAATAATTTTTCATTAAGAGTAAGTACGCCATTAGTATATTTTAAAAGTCCGGCTTGAAATTCTTTGCTTCCGTTGTAAAGAGTATCTACACCAGAAGCTAACATAACACTTTTAGTTTTAAATGCATCGAATCCAGCAGTTAAGGTATTAGAACCAGCAGTAAGCTCATTAATACCTGCACCTAGTGTAGTTTTTTTGTCATTTAATGAACTTAAACCATTTGATAGTGTTTCTGAACCGCTTTGTAATTGAGAAATACCGTCTCCTAGTTTTGCCCCAGCATCATTTAATGTTGTAAGACCAGTCGCAAGACGTTTTGAACCGTTTGAAAGTTGATTGATACCACTGCCAAGTTTTTCTCCTCCAGCACTAATGCGAGAAAGCCCGTTATTTAAAGTGTTAGATGCATCTGCAGCTTTTTGAAGAGAACCTCCAATTTCAGAAAACTTGCTGTATATGGTAGTACTGTAAGTTTTTACGACTTGATCCTTAACTGTCTTTGTTAAGTTACTCGCTACGGTTTCCATGATTTTTTCACCGTTTTTACTTTTTGTAAAGTTGGTAGTAAAATCAATATTCATTTTTTCTGGATTTTCACTTGATAAAGTAGTAGCATTTTTAGAGAAGTTTTCTGGAATAGTTACTACCATATAGTAGTCCCCTTCTCTTAGTTGTTTTTCTGCTGTTTCTTTATCGACGAATTGCCAATTTACTTTTTTGTTTTCTTTTAGTTTATTAACCATTGAGTTTCCAACTTCTAGAGTCTTTCCTTCAAAATCTACTTTCTTGTCTAGGTTAACAACTCCGACTTTCATATTACCAGTGTTGTCGTACGGATTCCAAACAGATTTCAGGAAAGTTCCTGCATATAGGATAGGAACTAGAAGTACGATAGCCATAGTTATAATTAAACCTTTATTCTTCAAAAGAGTTTTAAATTCTTTGTTTATCATAAATCCTCCTAAGAAATTTTATTAATAAAATTTCTTTAATTAATATAATATCGTGATATAGCTGCATACCACGTACAATATTCTATACTTTTTTAAACTAAAAGTCAAAATATTTTTAAGTAATAATAAACTATTAAGTTTTAAATATAAGCTACAGTATTCATAATATGGATAAATAATATATCTCTTATGATATTATATCATCAATTAAGCTTTATTCTAAAAGGGTTGCGAGGGATTGGGTTATTTTTTTGTAATCTTATAAAATAATATATATTAATTAAAATTTTTTCTAAAACCGTCCTAATTAAAGAAGGAATAAGTACACTATTAAAATATGGAAAATAGAGTTATAATAGAAAGTGTAAGAAAAATTAATACTAAGATTAGTATAAGTAAATATTAAATTTTTTTTGTGTTGTCAATAAAAAAATTAAAGTAATCCAAAATATGCATACTTATAGCTAACTATAAGTTTTGAAAGAGTTTTTCTTTTCCTAAGAAAATAACCGTATTAATTTTTTTTAGTTTGAAATATATAATAAATATAGGTGGTGAAGTAAATGGAGATTTTTAATTATGATAATAGAAGTTTGCGACTGCTAAATATACTAGAATCGAATTTCTTAGTTCAGGATAAATATTTGATAGACGTATTAAAAGTTAGTTCAAAAACTATTAATAATGAAATAAAATCTTTAAATGAAATATTTGGATCTTGTGCATATATTGAAAGTAAAAATTCAAATTATAGTCTTTATATAATAAAACTTGAAGAATATCTCAAAAAGAAACGTAGTATTTATGAAGCTGGGGAGAATTTTGACTCTAGTAAGGTAAGGTTAGTTTATATTTTTAAAAAGTTAGTGTCAACAAGTGATGGGGAATTAATAGATGATCTCGCTTTTGAAATGATAGTAAGTCGAACTACACTGAATACTGATTTGAAAAAACTAAATGAAATAATAAATGATTATAATTTAGTAATAAAAGGAAAGCCGAATATAGGAATTAAAATAGTTGGCTTAGAAAAGGATATTCGAATTTTTATTTTAGAAAATATTTATAACTATATGTATAAAGAAGATATTTTTGATAAAGAAGACAATAAATTTTTTGATGAGATGTTTGTAAAATATAAGATTGATGAGCAGGCTAAAGGTGAGTTTTTAAAGTATTTGACAGTAAGTATTGATAGATTTGCTAATGGATTCAGGCTGAACTTAGTAGAAAATCAATATGAAGAACTGCTTGATAGTTATGCCAAAGATTTTATTAAAGAAGTATGCGAATACACAACTTTAAAATATGGAATAACATTGAATCAAGATGAAATGAAATTTTTAGCAATTTGCTTCGCTACTATGAGAGTTCCTACTAAGATAAATAAGATAAGGGAAAATCTAAAATATACAGAAGAGTATAAAAAATTAGTTCAAGAAATATTAGAAATAGTTGTCTATGAATATGGACTTAAGTTTGATACATCAGATATTATAGAAGAATTCATTTATCATATCTATTTTTTAATGGAGAGGTTAAAGTACGGTGTTCGATATCATAATAATATGAAAGAAAAAATCAAAAAAGATTTTCCAGTATCATATAAGATAGCAAGAACGGCGAGTGAAGTTATAACAGAAAAATATCAGTATAGTGTTTCAGAAGATGAAATCAGTTATCTGGCAATATATTTTGAAACTTTTCTTAAAAAAATTAAGATTCAACCAGACAATTTGAAAATTTTGTTAGTAACAAATGCTGGACCAGCGTACAAAAAACTTATGATTAAGGAATTAGAAAATATAAGTCAAAGTTCAGAAATAACAGTAGTCACCACTTATGAAAATATTAAATATGATGATTTTGATATTATAATTTCTACAGTAAATAAGAATTTTGAAACAACAATCCCTATTATCTATCAAAATGAGATTTTGGATATAGTCTACTTAAAAAAAGAGATAAATTTTTTAAGATATGTTAATAAAATGAATAATCCTGCTATAAGAGGAATGGAATCAATAGTGTTAAGTTCTATGTCAGAAAGTACATTTTTTGTTTGTGATAATCGCAAAACATATGCAGAAAACCTAGAAACAATGATAAAAGGACTTGAGGCTAAGGGATTTGTAGATAAAGAATTTCTGTTAAGAATAAGAGAACGTGAACAGAAATCTTCGATGATTTTTGCTGATAGCGTGGCATTCCCACATACACAAAATGAAAAAGAAAATAGTTTATTAATAGCTCTTGGGGTATGTAAAGATGGTTTTAAAGACAACAAAGAGTTAAAATTAATATTTTTGGCGTGTGTACCTAAAGATGGTGATCAAGGTTTACTTTTGGCGAAAACCTATGATGAACTTATTTCGATAATAAAAGATAAAAAATTAATTGATGATATATCAAAAGTAGAAGGATATAATTCACTTGTGAATTATTTTATAAAACATACTAATTTATATAGATAAATATTAGGAGGAACTCATGAATTTATTGGTTTTGGGAATATTGTTTATTGCAGCCTTTATTTTGCAGTATGCTTTAACTTTTGTTCAAATGAGCAGTTTTAAAAAAAGTTATGCAGAACTTAGAAGAAAAGGAAGGGTTGTTATAGGGAGAAAAAAAGGTGCTGCTCGTGCAGGTGCAATTGTTATGTTTGCTATAGATAATAACGATAAAGTTATTACTGGAGAAGCAATGCAAGGTGTTACAGTTCTTGCGAGATTTAAAAAGTTTGATTACTTTGATGGAATTAAAGTAGGAACAATAAATAGAGATGATTGCAAAGCGATTAGACTTTCTTCATCATTAACGAGTGCAGTATTAGATGGTGTAGTTAATTATAAAACAATTTCTGCGGGTGGAGAGGTTGAAATGGAACAAAGTCCATTCGGGAAATTGGCAAAAAAATTAAAATTTAATTAAATATTATTAAGGAGGGCAATATGGATTATATTGTTAAAATAGCTTCAGGCTTTACAGGTTTATTTGATGAAGGTGCAAAAGTTTTCGTAAGTTGGGTAGGAGGAATAGTACCTAAAGTTCTATTACTACTAGTTTTTATGAATGCATTGGTTGCTTTTATAGGGCCACATAGAGTTGAAAAGTTTGCTAAAGTTTGTTCTAAAAATGTAATTTTAGCATATGGTATCTTACCTTTTGTTTCAGCTTTCATGTTGGCAAACCCAATGGCATTATCAATGGGTAAATTTTTACCAGAGCGAATGAAACCAAGTTATTATGCATCAGCATCATATCACTGTCATACAAACAGTGGGGTATTTCCACATATTAATGTTGGAGAAATCTTTATTTACTTAGGTATTGCGAACGGTATTACTCAATTAGGTTTAAATGTAGCACCTCTTGCAGTAAGATACCTATTAGTAGGGTTAGTAATGAACTTCTTTGCAGGTTGGGTAACAGATTTCACAACGAAAATGGTAATGAAACAACAGAAAATTGAGTTAAGTAATACACTTAAAGCATAAGGTTAGGAGAATTAATTATGACATACGGAACAATTAAAATAGAAAAAGGTAGTGGAGGTTTTGGAGGACCGTTAGTAGTTACTCCAAAACCAGGAAAAGATAAAATTCTTTACATTACAGGTGGCGGAGCGGAACCTGAAATTGTAGAAAAAATCGTTAAATTAACTGGGGCAACACCGGTTAATGGTTTTAAAACATCAGTTCCTGATGAAGAAATCTTCTTAGCTATTATTGATTGTGGAGGTACACTTCGTTGTGGAATTTACCCGCAAAAAAGAATTCCAACAGTAAATATTATGCCGGTAGGACCTAGTGGGCCGCTTTCAAAATTTATTAAAGAAGATATTTATGTATCGGCAGTAGGATTAGATCAAATTACTATAGCAGAAGGTAGTGAAGTTGCTGAAGAAGTAGTGGCAGTTGAAGAACCAAAACGAGAATTTAAATATAGCGCTGATAAAAAAGTTTCTCAAAGCTTAGCAGAAAATTCAAAATCATCTATTATTCAAAAAATTGGTATGGGTGCTGGGAAAGTAGTACATACATTATATCAAGCAGCTAGAGATGCTGTTCAATCTATGATTACAACAATTTTACCTTTCATGGCATTTGTTGCTATGTTAATCGGTATTATACAAGGATCAGGATTTGGGAATTGGTTTGCTAAATTATTAACACCACTTGCAGGTAATATTTTCGGTCTTGTAGCACTTGGGTTTGTTTGTTCTATTCCACTATTATCAGCACTACTTGGACCTGGAGCAGTTATTGCTCAAATAATTGGTACATTAATCGGTGTTGAAATAGGGAAAGGTACTATTCCACCTCAATTGGCATTACCAGCATTGTTTGCAATTAATACGCAATGTGCATGTGACTTTATCCCTGTAGGATTAGGACTTGCAGAAGCAGAACCAGAAACAGTAGAAGTTGGTGTGGTATCTGTGCTTTATTCAAGATTCATTATAGGGGTACCAAGGGTAATTGTTGCGTGGTTAGCAAGTTTTGGAATGTACTCTTAAGAAATGCTTTTAAATAAAAATTAAATTTTACGGGGAGCATTTGCTCCCTCATTAACGACAAAGTCGACCAAAAATATCTCTAGGGAAATAAAATGTAAAGGAAGAATATTATGATTATTTATGAAAATGTAGTAAAAGCAAAAGGAAGCTTAGTTGGTGAATTTGGTGACGGAATGTTTATCTTATTTGGAGACAACGCACCAGATATGTTAAAGGATTATTGTTATAGTATCGATGTTCTACCGACAAATGGAAAAATAGAAGTAGGGCAAACTCTGACAGTTGATGGAGAAGGATTTGAAATTCTTGGAGTAGGTGACGTTGCAGAGAAAAATCTTGTAGATCTTGGACATTTAACTGTACATTTTTCAGGTGATTTAGAGAGTTTATTACCTGGTGCAATTGTAGTAGAAAATAAAAGTTGTCCGCCAATAGATATAAATACAAAAATAACAATTGAAAAATAAAAGTTAAAGGAGAAAAGTAAAATGAGTTGGTTAAATTTAGAAGGAAAAACAGTAATAGTAACTGGCGGTGCTTCAGGCATTGGAGCAGCTGTAGTTGATGAATTTTTAAATCAAGGATGTAATGTTGTGGTGAGTGATTTATCAGAAAAAGAAACTGATAATGAAAAACTTCTATATGTAAAATGTGACGTTACAAAAAGAAGTGATGTGAAAAATGTTGTTTCTAAAACGTTAGAAAAGTTTGGAAATATTGATATACTTGTAAATAATGCTGGTATTAATATTCCACGTCTACTAGTAGATAAAAATAATCCAGAAAGTAAATATGAGTTCACTGATGAAGTGTATGACAAGATTATGGATATTAATGTTAAAGGATTATTTATCTTTTCACAAGAAGTAGGTCGTATTCTGGTTAAAAATGGTAAAGGAGTTATTGTTAATATGTCATCGGAATCTGGATTAGAAGGTTCAGAAGGGCAAAGTATATATGCAGCAAGTAAAAATGCAGTTAATTCACTAACTCGTTCTTGGGCAAAAGAACTTGGTAAACTTGGTGTTCGAGTAGTGGGTGTTGCACCAGGTATACTAGAAGCAACAGGACTAAGAACACTTGCATATGAAGAGGCACTTGCGTATACACGAGGAGTTACAGTAGAACAAATTCGCGCTGGATATACAAGTACAAAAACTACACCATTAGGTCGCGATGGGAAACTATCAGAAGTTGCAGATTTAGTAGTTTATGTGGCAAGTGATCGTGCAAGTTATGTTCACGGTGTTACATATAATGTAGCTGGAGGAAAAACAAGAGGATAAAATAAAAACTAGGGGTAAAGTTGAAGTGTATTCTAAAAGGTAGATTTTCTTTTTCTAGCTTTAGATATACTTTTAACAAGGTTCTCCTAGTTTTTTAAAATTGTTTTTGAAAACTATTTGTGCAGAAATAATTTTTGAATTATAATTATATTGAAAAATAATAATGTATGAGGATTAGGGAATGAAAATAGAAGCAGTTCTTTTTGATATGGATGGTCTAATGGTAGACACAGAAAGTTTATCTACAAAAGCCTTAATAAGTAGTGCTAAGAAGCAAGATTATGAAATGACTAAAGAAGAAACGTTACAGGTATTAGGTTTTACTGAAGCAGCTATCTACAAGTTTTGGGAGGATTATTTTGAAGATAGTCACGTTGATGGAAAAAAATTAGCCGATGATCATTATGACTATATTGAAGAGGTTTTATTCACAACTGGACCGGATAAAATGCCTAATGTTGAAGAACTTTTAGTATATTTAAAAGAAAATAATTATAAAGTAGCGGTGGCTTCTTCATCTAATATAGATCATATAGAAAATAATATGAAAAAAACAGGACTTAGAAAATATATTGACAAAATAGCAAGTGGTCAAGAAGTTTCAAATGGGAAACCAGCTCCTGATGTATTTTTATTAGCCGCAGAGAGGTTAGGTGTAAAACCAGAAAATTGTTTAGTATTAGAAGATTCTAAATCTGGAATAAAGGCTGGACGTGCTTCTGGGGCAACTGTTTTTATGATTCCAGATATGTTCAAACCAGATGAAGAATGTCTTGAAATTGCTAATAGAATATTAAAAAATCTAGGTGAAGTGATTAGTATTTTGGAGGAAGAAAATGACAAAGATTTTAATAGATAGTGCCGATATAAAAAAAGCTAGAGAAATAGAAAGATACTATACGATAGCAGGAATAACTACCAATCCAACGATATTATCAAAAATAGAAGGCACTTTAGAGAATAAACTAAAAGAACTAAAAGAATTTACTTATGGAAAATATGAAGTTCATGTTCAAACGACAGAAAGTGAAGTTGAAAAAATAGTTGAAGAAGCTAAAAAACTTCGTGACTATTTTGGAGAGAGTTTTTATATAAAAATTCCTGTGACAAAGTCAGGATTAGAAGCAATGAAACTTTGTAGTAAAGAAGATATACGGGTAACAGCAACAGCTATTTTAACTCCTATGCAAGCTTTAGCTGCAGCGAAGAATGGAGCTAATTACGTCGCGCCGTATGTAAACAGAATGGAAAATGTAGGGCAAGATGCAAAAGAAGCTATTTTGGAAATAAGCAATTTATTAATAGATTATCCAACTGAAATTTTGGCAGCAAGTTTTAAAAATGTAAAACAAGTTCAAGATATTCTACGTTGTGGAGCAGAAGCAGTAACAATAGCTCCTGAGATAATAGAGGCGAGTATTTGGCATCCTTATACAGATAAATCAGTTTTTGATTTTGAAAAAGATTGGGGAAATAGATTTGGTGATAAAAAAATAGTGGATGGGATTTAACTTTAAAAAAGTCTTAAGAATTATTCTTAAGGCTTTTTTTCTAGATGTAATAAGGCTCTGATGCTTCATTGACAAAATTTAATGATAGTTGTAAAATGGAGGTGCTATAGAGATTACAGTAGTAAAGAAATATGTTTTTCATAGCCCAATTTAGAAAGAAGGGTATAGATTATGATAAAAAAAGAAATATATAATATAGAGGGTATGAGTTGTGCTTCTTGCGCAAGTAGTATTGAAAAAATAGTGGGCAAAATCTCTGGTGTGAGAAATGTAAGTGTAAATCTTGCAACAGAGAAGATGTTTATTGAGAGTGAAGAAGAGGTTAGTACAGAGGATATAGAGCAAACTATAAAAAATGCAGGGTATTTTGCAAAATTGGTAGATAATAATGTAAGTACTTTTTCTTTAGAAGGTATGAGTTGTGCATCATGTGCTCGTAATATAGAAAATGTTGTTGGAAAAGTTTCTGGAGTGCAGAGTGTTAGTGTAAATCTAGCTACAGAAAAGATGACTGTTATTTTTGATAGAAGCAAAGTAAATATAGAGGATATAGAAGGTGCGGTAGAGAGAGCAGGATTCAAGGCGATAGAAGATAAGATTTTTAAAGATTCTACTCAAGGACAAAAAGTAAAAAAAGCGAAACAGATAAATAGTTTATTACATAGATTTTTATGGTCTGCTATATTTGCAATTCCCTTATTATACTTGGCTATGGCCGATATGGTAGGCTTACCTATGATAATAAATCCAATGGAACAAGCAAGATTATTTGCTGTTATTCAAATAATTTTAGTTTTACCAATTTTATATATGGGTAGAAGTTTTTATTTAATTGGATTTAAGTCATTGTTTAAAGGACATCCTAATATGGATTCGTTAGTTGCGCTAGGATCAGGTGCTGCAGTTATTTATAGCTTGTATTCAACTGTTCTAATTTATTTAGGAAATGAGCATTCAGTGATGAACTTGTACTATGAATCTGCAGGTGTTATTTTAACGCTGATTACACTTGGTAAATATTTTGAAGCAGTTTCTAAAGAAAGAACTTCTGGGGCGATAGCAGCGTTAGTTAGTCTAGCACCAAAAACAGCAAACGTCATGCGTAATGGAGAAGAGGTGAAACTAAATGTTGAAAATATTGTTATTGGAGATATAATTGTTGTACGACCTGGAGAAAAAATACCTTTGGATGGAAGGATAACAAAAGGTGCAAGTTCGGTTGATGAAGCAATGTTAACTGGTGAAAGTTTACCTGTTGACAAAAATATTGGTGATAATGTAATAGGAGCAAGTATTAATAAAACAGGAACTTTTGAAATGATAGTAACTAAAGTTGGAGAAGATACTGCTCTTGCTCAGATTATAAAACTTGTTGAAGAAGCACAAGGATCAAAAGCACCAATTTCAAAATTAGCTGATAAAATTGCAAGTGTATTCGTCCCAGTAGTTATTTTCTTAGCTGTTTTATCGGGAGTTTTTTGGTATTTTATTGGACATGAATCTGGGGTATTTGCTCTTACTATTTCTATTTCCGTATTAGTAATTGCTTGTCCGTGTGCGTTAGGACTTGCGACTCCAACGTCAATAATGGTAGGGACAGGACTTGGTGCGGAGCATGGAATTTTAATAAAAAGTGGGGAAGTAATAGAAACGGCGCAAAGCGTAAATGTGGTAGTTTTTGATAAAACAGGGACATTAACTGAAGGGAAATTAAGAGTAATAGATATAGTTACATTTGATAATTATGATGAAAGTGAAGTTTTGCGTTTAGCTGCGAGTATAGAACATTATTCAGAGCATTCACTAGGAGAGGCAATAGTAAATTTAGCGCGTGAGAAAGAGTTTATGCTAAGCGAAGTAGAAAATTTTAAAGCTAGTTTGGGCCTTGGGATTTCGGGAGAAATAGATGGAGAGAATATTTTAGTAGGGAATAAAATATTTTTAGAAAATAATTCTATTTCAACAGAAGGACATCTTTTAATAGCTGATCAACTTGCAGCAGAGGGGAAAACACCACTATTTATTGTTTATGGCAACAAATTAGTAGGGATAATCGCTGTTGCAGATACAATTAAATCATCAAGTAAAGAAGCGGTAAAAAAATTAAAACAAATGGGAATAAAAATAATTATGCTCACTGGTGATAATAAAAAAACTGCAGAAATTATTGCGAGACAAATTGGGATTGATGAAGTAATTAGCGAAGTGTTACCAGAGAACAAGAATAAAGAAATAACAAGACTTCAAAAAGCTGGAAATAAGGTTGCAATGGTTGGAGATGGAATTAATGATGCTCCAGCATTGGTACAAGCAGATGTTGGGATAGCTATGGGGGCAGGAACAGATGTAGCAATAGAATCTGCAGACATTGTTCTTATGAATAATGATATGCTTAGTGTAACTTGTACAATAAAATTAAGTCGTGTGACAATAAAAAATATTAAAGAAAATTTATTCTGGGCATTTATTTATAATATTATCGGTATTCCTGTTGCTATGGGAGTATTACATATATTTGGAGGACCGCTATTAAATCCGATGATAGCAGGAGCTGCAATGAGTTTTAGTTCAGTATCGGTAGTATTAAATGCATTGAGACTAAAAAGAGCGGGAATAAAATAATTTACAGGAGGTTCACATGGGAAAAGTTTATAATATAGAAGGAGTAAAATGTGGTGGCTGTGCGGCCGTTGTTAAAGAAAAACTTAGCGATATAGAAGGGATAGAAACTGTAGAAGTTGATATCTCTAAGAAAAAATTAATAGTAGTAGGAATAGCCGATAAGGATGTATTACAAAAAGCCTTGAGTGATACAAAATTTAAAATTGATTAAAATAAAAGACCAATCAAGATTATTTCTTGGTTGGTCTTTAACTATGATGAATAGAGTTGCTTAAGTTTCTATTAAAAATAGATAAAGAAAAAACCGAATAGGTATTTAAAATAACCAGATAATCAAAAGGTATAGATTTAATATTGTTTTTTCGCTAAAATAATAATTGAAAGGAGGAGTTATTATGAAACTCGAATTAAATATAGACGAAAAAGTAAAAGAGACATTAGTTGTAGTTAGTGCTAATAAGATTGATAAAGAAGTTCAGAATTTAATAAATTATATCGAATATAGTTCTGAGTATTTAATAGGAATAGTTGAAAATAAGGCGAGTATTATAGATATAGATGAAATAATAAGAGTGTATATAGAGGATAGAAAAACTTTTGTTGTAACATTAAAAGATACATATGTTGTGAAGAAAAAGCTTTATGAAGTAGAAAATATGGTAACTCGTAATTTTATAAAAATATCACAAAGTGAAATAGCGAATATAAAATTTATCAAAAACTTAGATTTTAGTAATACAGGAACGATAGTCATAAAGTATAAAAATTCTGATATTAGCTATGTATCTCGTAGGATGATTAAAGAGTTTAAGTTAAAACTTGGTATATAGGAGGAAAATAAAATGAGATTATTTAAAAAAATGGTGGCATTTGGTTTGATGGGTATTGGGATAGGAAGTATCTTATCTTTAGTGTTTAGCTTAATACATGAGGATTATTCTCCAGGTGTTCCTGAATTTTTAGAGAGCTTTTCAAATACTAATAAAGCAATGGTAGTGCAGACTATAATATTTATCGTTTTAGGGGTTTTACAAGGATTTTCTAGTGAAATTTTTAAAAATGCAAGTGAGCAAAACTTTAAAATGATATTTTTAAAACATTACCTTTTAATAATGCTTCCATTATTACTAGCAGGATATTATTTAAAATGGTTTGTAGGGTTAAAAACTCTAATGCTAATGTTAGTATTTTCAAGTTTCTTATATGCTGTAATAGCATTAGTATCTTATCTAAGTGTTAGAAATGATATAAAGAAAATAAATAGTAAACTATCTAATTATAAATAAAAAGGAGTTGACGATTCATCGTCAGCTCCTTAATGTTATTGTTAATTATTTACCTTCTTTTAATAAATCACGGATTTCTTTAAGAAGTTCTTCTTTACTATCAACTTCTGGTGCTTTTTCTTCAGTTTCTTCTTCTTTAGCCATTTTTTCTTTAGCAGTGTTAATAGCTTTAACAAAGATGAAAATAGCTACAGCAGTTATTAAGAAGTCGATGATAATTTGAATAAAATTACCGTATTTAATCCCTTCCCAAGCCAAGTTAGTGAAGTCCGGTTTAGATGGGAAAAGAAGCCCGATAAGTGGCATCATAATATCAGTTACTAATGAACTTACGATTTTACCAAAAGCAGCCCCCATAATAACCCCGATTGCAAGATCTAATACATTACCTTTAAAAGCAAATTTTTTAAATTCATTTAACATAAAATATTTTGTTCTCCTTTATAAAAATTTATACTTGTGTATGATACACTAAATTGGAAATAAAAGCAAGGATTTTAATATAATTAGATAGTTTTTATAATAAAAATTAATGCTAAAATTAATATCCCTCAAAGATAAATGTTTTGAGGGATACTAATTTTCTATATTAATTGTCTTAAATCTTAGTTTTCTTCTGAAGATTTTTCTTTTTTAAAAAATTTATTAAGTAAATCAGCTGCTTTACTCTTATTTTCCTCAACTTTTTCAGATAAATCGTTGATTTTTTCATCAGTATTTTTTCTAAAGCCTGTAACATTATTTTTCATGTTATCTACAGAAGATTGAAGTCCATTAATAGAAGAAGCTAGACCTTCAGCTGTATTAAATAATGGATCTAATTTTTCAGATTTTACTTGCATATCTTCAGCAAGGATATTTGCGTTTTGTAGTAAGATGTTAGTTTCAACCATAATTGGTTCTAAATGACCTTCTACTTTTTTAACAGTTTCGTTTAAATCTTTTGCAAGAGTAAGTGCATCTTCAGCGATATTAGTTACATCTTCCACGCACTCTGTAACAGATATAATAGATTTTCTTGCAGTTCCTAAAGTTCTTGCAGCGCTAATACAAATAATAAGTACTCCTACTCCTGATAGAAAAATTCCTGCGTAGGCAAGTACAAGCCAATCAATATTTAACATTTATATTTCCTCCTTGAGTGTTGTATTCGTTATATTTTAAAATAAGGTTAATTGCTAGTGTTTTTTTCAAAAAACTTATGACAAAGTTTATTAATATTTCCGGCTCCCATAAATAAAAAGACCGTATTTTCAAAGTTTAGTTTGTCAAAATCTTCTTCTCCATGAATGATTTCAGAACCTGGAGTTACTTTTTGTAAATCTTCAATTCCAACAATTTTTTCTTTTTCACGGACTGAAGCGAAAATTGGACATAAAAATACTTTATCTGCAGTTAGCAGACTTTCAGCAAATTCATTTAAGAACTTGGCAGTTCTTGTATAAGTATGTGGTTGAAAAATAGCTACAATTTGTTTACCTGCATATTTGCGGCGAGCACTATCAATAGTAGCTTTTATCTCGCTAGGGTGATGAGCGTAGTCATCAACAACTACATTACTACCGAATTTATATTCGCTAAATCTTCGTTCTGCTGGACGATATAAGTCTAATGATTCTTGGATTTTCTCTACACTAATACCATTGATATCAGCCAAGGCAATGGCAGAAGTAGCATTAGAAATGTCATGTAAGCCAAAAATCGCCATAGTGAATGTTCCAAGTAAAGTATTATTTTTATAAATATCAAACTTGCTGTACTCAGTAGAAGTTCGAACGTTTTTTATTTGGTAGTCATTTCCATCGTTAAATCCATAAGTAATTGTTTTAGCGTGAGCAGGTTTTAACTTAGAAGCCAGACGGTCATCACCGCATATAACTACTGTATTTTTAACTTGATTGACAAAGCTTTGAAATGCATCAAACATATCATATTCATCATTAAAATAATCAGGATGATCAAAATCAATATTAGTTACGATAGCGTAATCTGGATGATAGGCTAAAAAGTGACGATAGTATTCGCACGCTTCTGCAATCATAAAGTCTGAATTTTTTTCACCGTGCCCAGTTCCATCTCCAATTAGATAAGATGTAACACGATTATGTTTAAAAATATTACTTGTCATAGTAGTAGTTGTAGTCTTACCATGTGCTCCAGTTACCGCGATAGAAGGGGTTTCTTCTAGTAGTTTACCTAAAAATTGAGCATAGGTATAGATTTTTAAACCTAATTCTTTGGCGCGACGACATTCAATATGCGTGTCATCAAAGGCATTTCCTAAGATAACTTCATAGCCTTCTTTTATATTCTCTTCATTATAGTAGAACATCGGTATATTACGCTGTTCTAATTTCTCTTGTGTAAAAAAATAAGTTTCTTCATCGGAACCTTGGACAATATGTCCCATATCATAGGCAATCTGTGCGAGGGAACTCATACCAGATCCTTTGATTCCTATAAAATGATATTTACTCATTACAATTCTCCTAAAATCTCGTTAATTCAAATAGAAAATAATTACTACAAAAAATTTCTATAAGCATTACAATTTTACCTTAAAATAGGGAAAAATTCAACTGATAATATTTTTTGATATGACCCAAAAGGGTAGTAAAATAATAATTATAGGGACTGTTAATGTAAATTTATTAAGTGATATTTATTAAAATATGAACCAAGTTAGGGGAATCCTCTAACTTGATTCATATTAACTAATATATTGTTTTTTTAATTTCTTCTCTTTTTGTTAGCTAAGTATAGAACTCCGCCTAATACTAGTATTAATGCTCCAAATAGTTGTGAGTTTACAGTTTGAGAGCCTGTATTACTTAATAATTTTCTATTTGTAGAAATTTGATTAGAATCTTTTTTATTTTCACTTACTAGGGCAAATTTACTAAAGTGATCTATTTCAAACGTCAAGATATTACCATTAATTTGAGATTTAATTAGTTCTAAAGAGCCGTCTTCTTTTACATGGTAAACAACAATATCTTTTTCACCCTCTTTTAAAGTAATTGATACCTTACGTTTGGCGTTAGAATTAACCGTATTATTATCTTTATCTAAAAGTTTAAGCTCTAATATTCTTACATTACTGTTTGGTAGATTTAATTTCGTTAAAATATTTTGAGCTAATTGATTATCATTGATTTCTTTTGCTTCTAGTTTTGTGGCAGGGCTATTACCAATTAGTTCTACTTTAACGCCAATTTTTTTATCTTCAAAGAATTGTTTAGTGACTACCGGTTTATCAGTATTAGGTTTATCAGTATTAGGTTTATCAGTATTAGGTTTATCAGTGTTAGGTTTATCAGTGTTAGGTTTATCAGTATTAGGTTTATCAGTATTAGGCTTGTCAGTATTAGGTTTATCAGTATTAGGTTTATCAGTGTTAGGTTTATCAGTATTAGGTTTGTCAGTATTAGGTTTATCGGTATTAGGTTTAGATTTATTATTTGTATACTCGATTAGACCGCTACCTAAATCATTTATAGCTTTGATTATCTCTTCTGCCGAAGATTTAGGATTATCAAAAACTTTTTGTGCATTTGTAATAATACTTCTATATTTATCAAGAGCTTCTTTATTAATATCTGTTTTTAATTGGTCATCATGCGCTATTATCTTAGCTGCTTCTAGTGGAACTAAAAGTTGTGCCTTAAGAATATCTGTAGCTGAAGGTTTATTGTCATCTTTATTAGGTTGCTCTCCAGGAGAAGTATTAGTATCAACCACTAGATTAGCTACTGCAGACTCTAATTCTTTTTTAAGGTCACTACGTTTATCTTCTAGATTACGTGTTTCTTTTGCTTTTTCAATAAAGTTATTGGCATTGTTGATTGCCGTAGTAACTTTTTCTTTTGAATCTTTTGTATATTTTCCAGATTTTATTTTTTCTTCGGCGTTTTTAACGGTAGTCTCTAAATCAGAGATATTATAGCGTAGCATAGTATAATAATTTCTTACATCATTAAATAATTGACTAATTTCTTGTGATTTGTAATTGTTGTGTACTAAATCTTCTAGTTTATTAATTTTTTCTTGAAGGTAAGAATCTATTTTGTTTATACTTTCAACACTATAATTATTACTATCTTTATCAGTGTTGAAGTTTGCTAGTGTATCAGCATTTGAGCGTCTTAGTTCAATAAGTAAATCATATTGGAATTTCACATCATATAGATTTGAAAATGCTTTTGATATTTCATCTTTAGATGCTGAATTATTATTCAACACTTTTTGAGCTTCGTTAATCTTATCGCCAAAATCTCTTACTATAACAAGATCTTTTTCGTAGTTATTATTTTTGAAAACTCTGTTCCAACTATCATAATATTTACTTGTTGTTGCATTAAATAAAGCATTTAATTGTTTTTTGTCTGCACTTATAATAGAGTTATCTTTAGGGTAAGTAAGGCTTAAGACTGCAGGGTTTTTATGTTGGTTATCACCGAAAACGGCACTGCTTGCATAAGTATTTACTTTAATTTCAGTAGGTTTACCGTTTATAGGTATTCTAACTTTAGAAGGATAGCTGTATTCTTGAGTTGTATTACCAAAAGTAATGTTAACAGTTGCAGTACTCAAAACTTCAACATTGTCTTTTTCTTCATTATTTTCAAATGTAGTCAGTTTGCTTAATACACCAATAGGTTGATCTTTGTCACCAAGCATTGGTTGTAGTTCTAATTCTATATAGTTCTTTCCATTTTCTGTAATTAGATAAGCATTTTTAAGAACAGAATTCATAGAAGAAAGTCCGCTTAAATCAGCTTTTTTGAAATATGCTTCTAATTGTGTTTTAGATATATTATTATCATTTGCAGGATTATCAGTATTTGGAGGTGTTTGTTTAGCATCAGCAGAAGCATTAAATGTATCTAGGGCAGAAGAAAGTTTGTTTAAAGCATCTTTAAGGGCGTCTTCGCTAGCTTCATTATTGTTTAAAACTTCTTTTGCTTTAGCAAGCTCATTAGTTAGTGTAACAAATGCTGAAGGCTCTTTTTTACCAACTGTAACAAGAGAAACTTGATTTACTTTTTTAGCAAGCTCATCTCTAGTAGAAGATGTTTTATTGTCTTCAGGTTGTGAATTATTTAAATCTTGAATCGCAAACTTAAATTGTTCAGTGTAATAATCTGTTAAGTCAGTATTAACTTGATCATCAGTGTCAGGAGATTCAGGTGTTAGTTTAGAATGTTCAACATATTGTTTTGCTTCATCAATTAATTGTTTTAATGTGCGCTTAGCAGAGCTATCTTTTGCTGTAGCATATGCTTTTTCGGCTTTAGAAATTTCATTTGACAATGCAGTGGTATCAATACGTAGGTAATCTCCTAAATGTTGAAGTCCTCCTGTAAGCTCATCTATTTTTTTATATACTATAGCAGAGCCTTCTTTACCGTATTCATCAGTGAATTTCTCACTTGGTCCCTCTATATCAGAGGCTACAAGTTTATTTATTGTATTTTCTAATTCATCTAGTTTTGATTTAACTAAATTTCTACTTTCTAGAGTATAGTGAGTATTCTCTTTCCAGAAATTACTGTATGTATCTTTAGTAGCGGTTAATGCTTGATAAAGATTAGCAAGTTTATCTAATTTATTTGTTTCTTCAGAAAGTAGAGATGTATATTTATCAAATTCCTCTTTTGTTACAACTGATTTATTTATAATATTTTTTACTTGAGGAATTAATTGATTTAGTCCCGTTTTTAATCTTTCTGGTATTGCTTTATAGTTTTCAGAAATCTCTTTTGATTCCAAATAATTTATTTTTTCTTTCAGAGCTTCTTTTAGAGGATTTTTCTCTTCTTCTTTGCTAGTTTCAGATTTTGCGCTGTAATCTAAATATAAATCAAGAGGAGCTAGCCATTTATTATTTGATAGGCTATAACTATCTTTAAATGAAATGCCTTCAAGAGCGATATTTTTCTGATCAGAATAAACTAAAAGTTTTATTTTTTTAGGATAGGTAATATTATCGCTAGTAGTGCCTGTTTCTAAGACTTCAGCATCTGATATTGTTCCAAGTTTATTATATTGAATTGTTCCTATAGGAGCTATATCTGTTGCACCATAATTTGTAGTTGTAGGCTCAAATGTTAATGTAACTTCACTTCTTCCATTTTCTTTATCAATAATTGAAACATTTTTGATTACTTGAGAATAGTCTCTACCATAAAGACCAAAAGGCTTAGTAGTTCCACGTTCTACAAATTTTGCAGGTACAGAGTAAGGTCTAGATTCGGTAGGTTTAGATTTTTCTTTTGGAGGAACCTGTTCACCTTTTTCTCCGTTCTTTTTAATCAGTCCATTAATGGCATTAGTCAGATTTTTTACATGTTCAGATGTTTCGTTTATTTGTGGACGATAGCTTTCAGTTTGGTTAATCCAATCTTTTGCATGATTAAGTGCTTGAGTGAATTTTTCTAAAGATACAATGTTATATTCATCTTTATTTCTACTTTCAGCAATAGAGACTAATCGTTTTAACTCATCTGTATTAAATCTTAAATATGTAAATGTGGCATTATCAAATTCTTTTATTAGTTGAACTAATTGTTTAATATCTTTAGTATTTTTTAGTTTTGGCACACTCTCTATATATTCTCTGTATTTAGCAATACTTTCTTTTGTATACACATCTTCTTTATAAAGATCGAAGTATTCTAAAAGTTTAGCAACTTTAGTATCTAGGACTTCCCTTAAAGTAGCTGTATCTTCTATTTCGTGAATAGGAGTAGCTATTTTGTATAGTTTATCATAGCTCGCATCACTTGAACGTTTTAATTCTTTTAACTGTGTGATAGCTTCGCTTATTTTTTCTCGTTGACTATAATCAGCGGCATTATCTTTATTATTTTCTTTTGTTAATAGCCATTCATTAACTTTTGCACCACGATCTATCCAATTCTGAATTTTTTCATTTAGTTTTTCTCTATATTTAGGTATGGTATTACCTTTTGATACAACATTTTTATAATTTATATCTAATGCAAAAGGTCCTGTTTCTTTTTTTGTACCATTTTGGTCTAGATAAATCATATTAGTAATAACCAGTTGTTCAGCTTTTAGTTCACCAGGGATACTAAAGGCAATTTGTCTTTGATCTTGAGGAGTAGGACCTAGATTAATTTTAGGTTCTATAGAAGATACTTTATTAACAGAAAAACTAATTATTTTTGTAACTTTATTAGGATTAGCAACAAGATTTAGTTCAATATCTTGCCCTTGCTTATAAATACCAATAAGGTTGTCTTTAAATAGATTTTTGATATCATCGTTATTATCTTTAACTTTGCTATAAAAGTTTTGTTGTCCATCGCTATATGATTGAATCATAGTAGGAGTTTTAAAGTCAGTAGTAGTATAAAAACCATCATTTTTTAGTTCATGATTAATATCAAAATTATAAAGTTGTGTATAGTAATTAAGGGTATTAATAGCATTTCTAGCAGTTTTTTCAGTAAAAGAATTGGCGTCTAGCTTAGCTTTAGCCTCTGCAGCTTCTCCCCACATATTGTACCATGGAGTTGTATCAATTACGTCTTCGGGAACAGAGTGATTTTCAAAAGTTACATGATAGTATGGAAAGTTTGAAGTCTTGTGAAAAAATGTTGTTCCCAAGTAACGATTGGTAATATTATTATCGTTAAAGATTTCCTCTATTAGTTTTTTTAACTCACCTTTTGTTTTTTCTGAGGCGGCAGTATCTCCGAAATCAGCTTTAGCGATACTGTAAGTAGATGGAGTGGGCCAAGCTGCAGCTGTTACAGAAGTAACTGTTAACGCGAAAGCAACACTCAGGCTAGATTTTAATAGCTTATTTGTTTTCATTGGTATTCTCCTTATATATAAGCAATTTAACAAAAATTAGTTTGGTTAAATTGTTTTTTAATTTTGTTTATACTAAATATAACATAAAAACG